>Ga0123356_10000107_pt1 | contig 88555 bp, 82 predicted proteins | sample TergutEmb28metaG_2_FD_92546 | JGI IMG/M metagenome (GOLD analysis project Ga0123356, IMG submission 92546) | Embiratermes neotenicus P3 segment gut microbial communities from Petit-Saut dam, French Guiana - Emb289 P3 | ecosystem: Host-associated > Arthropoda: Insects > Digestive system > Gut ...
AGACCACACCACCGACCCGACCAGGCACCGTGCCACCGCTGATCTGCACCGTCGGCAGAGCGTCAGCCGTCACCGTCGTCGGCGTCCCCGGGTTGTCAGGATTCACCGGCGCGGAGTCCGCGCTCGCAGGGCTCACGGCCCCCACGCTCAGCACCGCGCTGACCGCCCCCACCGTGAGCGTGCGCCACCACAGCTTCCGATTCACCACCGCATCCGATCTCTCGAAGACTCGCAAACGTCGGCAGCCTCGGCGGCGCGACAAACCTCAGGGTATGAGGTCTAAGGGTGCAAAGCGGACGAGCGAGCGGGTGCATCTTGGCGGGGAGCGGTCTTTTCGCCCGATCGGCCGACGTTCAGCCGATCCCGTTCACTCGATCAGCCGAACCTGCCGGAGATGTAGTCCTCCGTGGCCTGCTCCCGGGGAGCCGAGAAGATGGTCGACGTGTCATCGATCTCGACCAGCCGACCGGGCTCACCGGCCTCTTCCAGGTTGAAGAAGCCCGTCCGGTCCGAGACGCGGGCGGCCTGCTGCATGTTGTGGGTGACGATGATGATCGTGTACCGGGACTTCAGGTCGGCGATGAGGTCCTCGATCGCCAGGGTGGAGATCGGGTCCAGCGCCGAGCAGGGCTCGTCCATGAGCAGCACCTGGGGCTCCACGGCGATGGCGCGGGCGATGCACAGCCGCTGCTGCTGACCGCCAGACAGCCCCGACCCGGGACGGTCCAGCCTGTCCTTGACCTCTTTCCACAGGTTGGCCCCGCGCAGAGAACGTTCCACCAGGTCGGCAGCATCAGACTTGGAGATGCGCCGGTTGTTGAGCCGCACCCCGGCCAGCACGTTCTCCGCGATCGACATCGTGGGGAACGGGTTGGGCCGTTGGAAGACCATGCCGACCTGACGACGCACGGCCACGGGGTCGACGTCGGGCCCGTACAGGTCCACGCCGTCGATGGCCACGGTGCCCTCGACCCGTCCGCCCGGGATCACCTCGTGCATCCGGTTCAGGGTGCGCAAGAAGGTCGACTTGCCGCAGCCGGACGGGCCGATCAACGCGGTGACCGACCGCGGCTCGATCGACATGGTGACGTCAGCCACCGCTCGAAAGCTCCCGTAGTAGATGTTGAGATCTTTGGTCTCGATACGCTGTGACACGAGCGTCCCTTCTTTCTTAGCCCCGGACCTTGGGGGCGAACCAGCGGCTCACTCCACGGGCCACCAGGTTCAGCAGCATGACGATGAGGATGAGGGTCAGCGCCGCCGCCCAGGCGCGGTCGAAGTTGATGGTCGCGATGCAGTCGGTAGCACCCTCGCGGCACGGGACCAGGCCGAGGCCGAACTGCTGCCAGACGTAGACCGGCAGGGTCATCATGTTCTCGCGGAACACGTCGTTGTTGATCGAGTTCGTCATGCCCACCGTGATGATGAGCGGCGCGGTCTCGCCGATCACCCGGGCGATGGCGAGCATCACCCCCGTGGTGAGCCCGGCGACCGCGGTACGCAGCACCACCTTGATGGTGGTCAGCCACTTCGGCACACCCAGGGCGTACGACGCCTCACGCAGCTCGTTGGGGACCAGACGCAGCATCTCCTCGCTGGAGCGGATCACCACAGGCGTCATGAGCAGCGCCAGGGCCACCGAGCCGATGATCCCGGCCTTCTGCGGCCCGATCAGGAGGTAGAACAGCGCGAACGCGAACAGCCCGGCGACGATGGACGGGATGCCCGTCATCACGTCCACGAGGAACGTCACCGCCTTGGCCAGCCTGCCGGTGCCGTACTCGACCAGGTAGATCGCGACCATCAGGCCGATCGGCACCGAGATCAGCGCCGCCCACCCGGTGATCACCAGCGTGCCGACGATCGCGTGGTAGGCACCGCCGGCGTCCATGCCGCCGAACACGTTGCGCATCGAGTTCAGCAGGAAGTACGTGTCGAGCCGGCCCACGCCACGGACCAGCACCGACCAGACCAGCGAGATCAGCGGGGCCATCGCCAGCGCGAACGCGATGTAGACGACCACCCGCATGATGACGTCCGTGCGCTTGCGCGCCGGGTCTACCCGGCTCAGCGACCGTCGCAGGTCTTCGGCCGTGACCTCGGGGACGGTGTTGGTGGAAGCCATGTCAGTTCGCTCCCGAGAAGTCTTTGCGGCGGGCGACGATGCCGCGCGCCACCATGTTGACCGCCATCGTGATGACGAACAGCGCCAGACCTGTCGCGATCAGCGCCGAGACGCCCATCTCCGTGGCGTCGTTGAACTTCGCGGCGATGTTCGCCGCGATGGTCTGCTGCTGGCTGGCCACCAACAGCTTGAACGAGTAGGCCAGGCCCGGCGAGAGCACCATGAGCACGGCCATGGTCTCACCCAGCGCACGACCCAGCCCCAGCATCGCGGCAGAGATGATGCCCGAGCGCCCGTAGGGCAGCACGGCCATCCGGATCATCTCCCACCGGGTGGCGCCCAGCGCGAGCGCCGCCTCCTCGTGCAGCGGGGGCGTGGTCAGGAACACCTCACGGCAGACCGCGGTGATGATCGGCAGGATCATCACCGCCAGCACGAGCGCCGCCGTCATGAGCACCCGGGGCGGGTTGGAGGCGTTGCCCGCCGAGTCGCCAGCGAACAGCGGGATCCAGCCCAGCCACTTCACCATCCACTGGAAGATCGGGTGCAGCATCGGGGCGAGCACCATCACGCCCCACAGGCCGTAGACCACCGACGGGATCGCGGCCAGCAGGTCGACCATGTAGCCGAGCGCGTTGGCGATCCGTCGCGGTGCGTAGTGGGAGATGAACAGCGCGATGCCGACCGCCACCGGGACGGCGATGACCAGCGCGACGATGGCCGCGAGCACGGTCCCGAAGACCAGGGGCCCGATCACCGACAGCACCGAGCTGCCCGCGGGTATCCAGCCGACCTCGGACGAGATGCTCTCGCCTGCTCGCAGCGCCGGCCAGGCACGGATCAGCAGGAAGACCGCCACCGAGGCCAGGACCGCGACGATGAGGACGCCAGAACCCACCGCGAGGTACCGGAACCCACGGTCCAGGCCGCGGCCGGTGCGCCGCTTGGCGCTCGCCAGCGCGGCCGGGGCAGAGACGGATGTGGTCACCCGCTGCTCCTCACGAGGTCGAGAGAGATGTGGACATGTCGCGCCCTGGCGGCCGGACATACTCTCGCACGTCCGGCCGCCAGAGACGGTGAATCACACGATCAGCCCTTGGCGCTGATCCCGCTGATCGCCTGCCGGAGCTCGGCACGCAGAGCGTCGGAGATCGGGGCGGAACCGGCCGCCGAAGCCGCCTGGTCCTGACCCTCGACGCTGACGACGTACTCGAGGAAGCCCTTGACCAGGTCTGCCTCGGTCTGGGTGGCGTAGGTGTCGCACACGGCCAGGTAGGAGATGAGGATCACCGGGTAGGCACCGGGGGCGGTCGTGGTCCGGTTGATCGAGAACACCACGTCGTTGTCGGCGCGACCCTCGGTGCTGCGCTCCGAGTCGTCCAGGGTCGTCGCGGCGGCCTCGGCGGTCGGGCCGACGAACTCGTCACCGACCAAGATCTGGACGGTGCCCAGGGAACCGATGGCCGAGGCGTCGGCGTAGCCGATCGTCCCCGTGCCGGCCTGGATGCCCTGCACCACGGCGGAGGTGCCGTTCTGCCCCTGGAAGGTGTCCTTGCTCACCGGGAAGGAGCTGGAGACGTCGTAGGTCCACACCTCGGGCGCGGCCTTCGACAGGTACTCGGCGAAGTTCCTGGTGGTGCCGGAGTCGTCAGAGCGGTACATCACCGAGATCGGGCCGGTGAGCTGGGCCGCCACGTCGGCGTTGTCCGCGGTGATCGCCGCGTCGCCCCAGGTGGTGATCGTGCCGTCGAAGATCTTCGCCACCGTCTCCGCGGAGAGGTCCAGGCTGTCGACCCCGGGGATGTTGAACGCGACGGCGATCGGGCTGATGTAGACCGGCACGTTGAAGGCCTGGCCACCCTGGCAGATCGAGGTCGAGCCCGCGATCTCCTCCAGGCTGAGCGCCGAGTCGGTCCCGGCGTACTTCAGCGAACCGTCGAGCAGACCCTTGCGACCCGCACCGGAGTCGGACTTGGTGTAGTTGACGGTCACGCCCTGGTTCGCGCTCTGGAAGCCGGCGATCCAAGCCTCCTGGGCCGCGCCCTGAGAGCTGGCGCCGCCACCGTTCAGGGTGCCCCGCAGCGAGGTGGACTCCCCACCCGTGCCCTGGCCGGTGGGGTCGTCCGAACCGCAGGCGGTCAGGCTGACCGCGACGAGCCCGGCACAGGCCAGGGCCACGACAGACGCACGCACACGCTTCACTGTTGTTCCTTCGGTCGTCGCTCGGCACACGCCGTTCGGTGTGCCTGCGCACGGACGCTAGGCACTCCAGATGACCAGCCTCCAGGGCTCAGATGAACATCAGGTGAACGCTGGGTGACGTCTTCGTCGACACGCGGCACCGACCCGCCCCTCACGGCTCCGGGACAGCCAGCTTGTAGCCCAGACCGCGCACCGTCGTGAGCAGGCGGGGGCAGGCCGGGTCGTCCTCGATCTTGGCGCGCAGGCGCTTGACGTGGACGTCGAGGGTCTTGGTGTCGCCGACGTAGTCCGAGCCCCAGACCCGGTCGATCAGCTGGGTGCGGGTGAGCACCCGGCCGGCGTTGACCAGGAACAGCTCGAGCAGGTCGAACTCCTTCAACGGCAGCGACACCAGCTCGCCGCGCACCCGCACCGTGTGCCGCTCCACGTCCATCTCGACCGGGCCGAGCCGCAGCACGGCCTCTGACTCCTCGCGCTCAGGGGCCCGTCGACGCAGCACGGCACGGATGCGGGCCAGCAGCTCGCGGGAGGAGTACGGCTTGGTCACGTAGTCGTCGGCGCCGAGCTCCAGGCCGACCACCTTGTCGATCTCGGCGTCCTTGGCCGACAGCATGATGATCGGGACGTCGGAGAGCGCCCGGATCTTGCGACACACCTCGGTGCCGGACAGGCCGGGCAGCATCAGGTCGAGCAGCACCAGGTCGGCACCGTGCTCGGCGAACCGCTCGAGCGCCTGCGGCCCGGTCGCGGCCAGGGTGACGTCGAACCCCTCGCGGGTCAGCAGGAAGGTCAGCGGGTCGCGGTAGGACTCCTCGTCCTCGACCACCAGCACACGGGTCATGCCTCGCTCCTCGGGGGGTCGTCGACAGGTCGGGGGCGCGGGGCGCCGGCGCTGCCGACCTCCTCGGCCCCGTCCGGGTTCTCGTCGTCGCCCGGCGTCTGCGCTCGGGGCAGCCGGATCGTGAACGTCGACCCTCGCCCCAGCTGGGACCACACCGTCACGTCGCCGCCGTGGTCAGCCGCGACATGCTTGACGATGGACAGCCCCAGGCCGGTGCCGCCGGTGTCGCGCGAGCGGGCGGGGTCGACCCGGAAGAAACGTTCGAACACCCGCTCCTGAAGGTCGGCGGGGATGCCGATGCCCTCGTCCACGACCGCGATCTCCACCACGTCGTCGCCCGCCCGCACCGCGACCTTCACCGCGGTGCCGTCCGCGGAGTAGGCGATGGCGTTGTCGACCAGGTTGCGCACCGCCGTGACGAGCATGCTGCGGTCCCCCGACACCCGCACCCCGCGCGCCCCGCCCAGGTCGAGCCGGACCCGCTTGGCGTCGGCCGCCGTGACCTCGCAGTCGATGGCCTCGGCGACCACCTCGTCCACGTCGACGATGACCAGGTCCTCCAGAGCTCCCGCCACCTGGACCCGCGACAGCTCGATCACCTCGTGCACCAGCCGAGACAGCCGGGTGGTCTCGCTCTGCATCCGCGTCGCGAAGCGACGCACCTCGTCCGGCTCGTCCGCGGCGCTCTCGACCGCCTCGGCCAGCAACGTCAGCGCCCCGACCGGCGTCTTCAGCTCGTGGGAGACGTTGACCACGAAGTCTCGGCGGATCGCCTCCAGACGACGCGCCTGGGTCAGGTCGTCGACCAGCACGCACACCAGGTCTGGTGCCATCGCCGCCACCCGGACCGAGACCCGCAGCATCACCTTGCTCATCGGGCCTCGCGGCAGGTCCAGCTCGGCGTCACGGATCGCACCGTCCTGACGCACCCGCACCACCAGGTCACGGATCGAGGCATGGGCGAGCGCACCGTCCCTGACCAGGCCCAACGCATGAGCCGCTGCGGTGGTCCGCACCACCGCGCCGCTCGCATCGACGATGACGACCGCCGAGCGCAGCACCGACAGCACGCGGGCGACCCCGTCGTCCACCACCGGCGCCGGCTGCGTCGGGGCGCCTCTCCGGAGGCGGCCTGACCAGCGGGACGCCACGACGAGACCAACCCCGACGACGACACCCGCCAGGCCAGCAGCCAGCCAGCCAATCTCGGCGAAGAACGGTCCCACAGCACCACAGTAGAGGGGCCACCGGGCTCTCGTCGTCCGTCTAGGGGTATCCTGCCGACCACTGTTCACCTGGTGGGAGCCGGACGTTCACCCAACCGTGCGATGCTGACCCGGCCTTACGCCTGTAGGAAAGCCTGCGCCTGCGGGAAAAGACGTAGGCCTGAGAAAGGATGCGCGATGCGGGAGATCTTTGACGCCGAGCTCACCCAGCTAGGCGAGGACCTGGTCGCGATGGCCGGACGGGTGCACACCGCCATCCAGTCGGCCGGCCAGGCCCTGCTGACCGCCGACCTCGCGCTCGCGGAGTCGGTGATCGCCGACGACATCGCGATCGACGCGCTCAACCGCGACCTGGACGAGCGCTGCGTGATGCTGCTCGCCCGTCAGCAGCCCGTGGCCACCGACCTGCGCGTCATCATCTCCAGCCTGCGGATCGCCTCGTCGCTCGAACGGATGGGCGACCTGGCCCGGCACGTCGCCCAGACGGCCCGCCGGCGCTACCCGGACCCGGCGGTGGTCGAGCCGGTGCGCGCCATCTTCGAGACGATGGACCAGGCCGCGGTACGGGTGGCAGACCGGCTGGTCAGGTTGCTGACGACCCGCGACCTGTCGATCGCCGACTCCCTCGAGCGTGACGACGACCTGCTCGACGAGGCGCACGCCGCGTCGTTCGCGGCACAGCTCGACGGGACCTGGACCGGCACCCCGCAGCAGATCGTGGACGTCACCCTGCTCGCCCGGTACTACGAGCGCTTCGGCGACCACGGCGTGAGCATCGCCCAGCGCATCCGCTACCTGGTCACCGGCGAGTGGGTCGAGGACGGCCCCGCCTGACCCCCGTCCCGAAAGGGCAAGGTCAGCCGCAGGTCAGGGACTGGCCAGGAGGAATCGGGCCAGAAAGAGACGTGGTCCGTCAGAAGGGGACGTAGCCCAGAGGGCCAGAGTCCCAGGCCGGGACGTAGATCCAGTCGGGGACCTCCGGGTCCATGATGGCCGGCAGCGCCGGGTCGAAGACGCCGAACCTCGGGTTGACCGTGACGTCCACCCCCTCGACAGCCCGGTTGATCATCGCCACGAGAACCTGGTCCGGGGTGGCCTCCAGCCGTTCGAGGATCACCGACAGGCGAGCCATGGCGAGCACGCCCGGGTCCTCGGCCGCCTCGACGGCCGGCTGGCCGAACTCGCCCGTCAGCCACGCGACGGCCTCGGCGTCGCTGACCTTCATCCCAGCCTCTTCGGCGGTGGAGATGATGACCGGCACGTAGACGAGGTCTTGGAGCAGCTGCGCGGCGGGCGGCGACCCGCCCAGCAGCGTGGTCAGCGCACGGCCGGTCTCGGCCAGCTCGGCGGTGGTGATCGTCCTGTCGTCCGCCACGGCCGCCACGCCGGGCTTCGCGGCGCACCCGGCCAGCAGTCCCGCGACGAGAACCAGACCAGCGGCGAACGCCGCACCTCGCCGAACCGACACCGGGCACTCCTTCGCTCGACAACCACGACCCGCAGGCCATGGTAGGCCCCGCACGCCCGTCACGGGGAACACGCCCCGGTGCGACGCGCCGACCAGAGGCAGCGGACCGACCCTAGCGACCCTCGGTCTGCGTGGTGAAGACCGGAACACCTTCCACGCACCGGGTGTAGACCTTGACCTCGCGCGCTCCGTGGCCGTGCCCCTCGAACTCCACCTTCAGCCTGACGGGCCCGTGATCCTCGACCTTGACCCTGAACCCGGCGACCGGCTGGGCCGAGACCAGGTGGACCTCGTCTCCGTCGCAGACGGCGACGACCACCCCGCCCTGGCCCTGCCAGGTTCGCCTCTCTTCACCGTCCTGCCCGCTCGGTGAGGGCGAGGAGACAGGCGGCCGGACCTCGGTGGGCGTCGCCACCGGAGGGAGCCCAGGGGAGGTCGGTGAGGTCGGAGGCTCGCTGACGCTCGAGATCACAGCCCAGACGAGGGTCGAGGTCCCCGCGACGACGACCAGCCAGACGGCGATCACGGCGAGGAGGCGCGGGCGGCTCATGGGGTCATCCTCTCAAGGGGATCGTGACGTACCGTTCGGGTGTGACCAGCATTCTCGTGATCGAGGACGACGACGCGATCCGCGACGCCGTGACCCGTGGTCTGCGCGAGCGCGGCCATGCGGTCGCGGCCGCCAGGAGCGGGCTGACCGGCCTGGAGCACATCATCCATCAGGGGCCGCAGGTGGTGCTGCTCGACCTCGGGCTGCCCGACATCGACGGCCTCACCCTGATCGCGATGATCCGGGCCGCCAACGACGTGCCGCTGATCGTCATCACCGCCCAGGACGACGACCCCACGATGATCCAGGCCCTGGACTCCGGCGCCGACGACTACGTCGTCAAGCCGTTCGGCACCGACCAGGTCGCCGCACGCATCCGTGCCGTGCTGCGCCGGGGCGGGCGAGACCTGACACCCTCGGTCATCACCGTGGGCGGGTTGACGATCGACGAGAGCACACGCACCGCGACGCTCGACGGGCGCCTCCTGGACCTGTCGCGCAAGGAGTTCGACGTGCTGGTGCTGCTCGCGTCGCGGCGCGGTCAGGTGGTGACCAAGCGCGAGCTGCTGTCGGAGGTCTGGCAGCAGGCCTACGGCGGGTCGGACCGCACGGTCGACGTGCACCTGTCGTGGCTGCGGCGCAAGCTCGGAGAGTCGGCGGCAGCGCCGCGCTACCTGATCTCGGTGCGCGGGGTGGGCGTGCGGCTGGTCGACCCGGAGGGGGATGACGCCTGATGCGCCGTCGTATCTCATGGCTCGTCGTCGCCACGACGTCGGCCGTCGTGGTCTCGTTCGTGATCCCGCTGTGCCTGCAGGTGCGCACCCTCGCACAAGAGCGCGCGATGGCGGCGGCCGACCAGGAGGCCCGCAACGTGGCCATCATCGTCGCCGGTCTGCACGACGACCCCCACCTGGCGCCGCTGGTCGAGGGCATCGACGCCCGCAACGTGCCGACGGTGGGCGTGCTCACCCCGGACGGCGACCAGCTCGGTGGCGGCGGCGATCTCGGGAACGACCCCGAGGTACGACGAGCCCTCGACGGCGACGCTTTCACGGTCGTCGACCACGACGGAGGGCGGGTGCTGGTGCCCGTCGTCATGGAGGAGGGCACCTACGTCGTACGGGCCGCCGTCACCCCCCACGACCTCTACCACGGGGTCACCCGCGCCTGGACCGCCATCATCGGTCTGGGTGCGCTGCTGCTCGTCGCGGCCGTCGCGATCGCCGGCGAGCTGGGGCGAAGGATCAGCGAGCCGCTGCGAGAGGTGGCCGCGACCGCGCACCGGTTGCGCGAGGGCGACTTCAGCGCGCGGGCCGAGGTCCGAGGGACCGAGGAGACCCGCGAGCTGGCGTACGCGCTCAACGGTCTGGCCGAGCGCACCGTCGAGCTGCTCGCCACCGAGCGCGCGGTGGTCGGTGACCTGGCTCACCGGCTGCGCACACCGGTGACCGCCCTGCGGCTGGACGCCGAGGCCGTCACCGACCCCGAGCTCACCGTGCGGCTGCAGACCCACATCGCGGTGCTCCAGCGCACCATCGACGCGATCGTGCGCGAGGCACGGCGCCCGGTGCGCACCGACCTGGCGCCGGAGTGCGACGCCCGGGCGGTGGTCAGCGACCGGGCCGCCTTCTGGGCCCCGCTGGCCGAGGACCAGGCCCGCCCTCTGCAGGTACGGCTTCCCTCGGACGAAGTGCTCGTCCCTCTGGCTGCTGACGATCTCAGCGACCTCCTCGACATCCTCGTGGACAACGTCTTCGCGCACACACCCGAGGGCACGGCGCTGCGCATCGACCTGCGCACGATGACCACGCACGCAGGGACCACCGGGGTGGTGCTCACCGTCGCCGACGCGGGGCCCGGGTTCTCGACCCAGGCCCCGCGTCGGGCCGGCAGCACGGGGCTCGGCCTGGACATCGCCACCCGCACCGCACGAGGCTGCGGGGGCGATCTCACCTTCGGCCAGAGTCCCGAGGGCGGGGTTCAGGCGCACGTACGGCTCCCGCTGGCTCCCGCTCGGTGAAGGGTTCCGTCTCTCAGCTGTGGTGCTTCCCGCTGCTGCTGTAGTGGCTGTCGCTGTGGCTCTTGCCGCTGCCGTACCGGTAGTCGCCGTGCTCGGACTTCTTGCCGTATTCGTAGCGGTCGTCGTGCTCGGACTTCTTGCCGTGCTCGTAGCGGTCGCTGTAGCCGTGCCGATACTCGCTGCCGTGACCGTCACGGTGGTAGGAAGAACCTCCCGTGGCGGGTGAGGTGCTCGTGGGCGACGGCGTGGGTACGGGGCCCGCGGGCGAGGGCACGGGAGCGTCCACGGTCTGGATCAGCTCGACGACGCAGATGTCGCCCTCGAGGTAGCTGCCCGCGGGGCACGGTGCCCATGCGGGCTGGTCTTGGTCGGCCTGGGCGTTGTACACCGCGACGCCTCCGGCGAGGCTGCCACCGAGGACGACCGATGCGATCCCTGCTGTGATGATGTTCATGCCGTCGAGCATGTCAGCGGCCGTGATATCCCCGCCTCTCACCCGACTTAAGTTCAGGTCAAGGGTCTGCCTGAGGTGGACTTAACATCGCGATGAGCGCTGCTTATCACGGCTCTCCGCACACTGGTCGGCATGCGTAACCACTCACAGACCCGCGACCGCTACCGCCTCGGAGTCACCGGCACGACCATCGCCGCCGCAGGGGCCGCCATCGTCGCCACCGGCTGGCTGGCCGGTTGTGCCGCCGCCGAGCAGAACGACGACGAGGCCGGGACGACGCCTGAGACGACCCTCACCCCGCGGCCCGTCGAGACGCGGGTCGTCGAGCAGACCAGTGACGAGGCCACCGACCCCGCGCTCGGTGGCGGCGGCACGGTGGCGGTCGACCCTCCGGCCGACCTCCCGGCCGACCCCGCCCCGGCGGCGCCTCCCGCGCCGTCGACCGGATCGTGAGCCCGGCGAGCAGCCACACGACCTTCCTCGCGCTCGGCACCTCCGTCTTCGTCGCGGTCCGCGACCCCGACGACCTGCGGGAGGCCCGACGCCTGGCCGGTCGCGTGCTGACCGACGTCGACGAGGTGTGCAGCCGCTTCCGGCCAGACTCTGACCTGAGCCGGGTCAACGCCAGCCCTGGCGAGCAGGTGCGCGTCGACCCGCTGCTGGTGGCCGGGGTCCGGGTGGCGCTCGACGCCGCCCGCGCGACCGGGGGGCTGGTGCACCCGCTCCTCGGCCGCGCGATGGTGGTGCTCGGATACGACCGCACGTTCGGCTCCCTGGTCGAGCTCGGCGACGGCTCGACCGTCGAGACCGCGATGCCGGCTCTCGACGCGTGGCAGCAGATCGAGCTCGACCCGGCCGGCACCGTCCGCATCCCCGAGCGCACCAGCCTCGACCTGGGTGCCACGGGCAAGGCCTGGGCGGCTGACCTGATCGCCGCGACCTTCGAGAAGCACCTGGACGCGTCCGCCGTCGTCAGCGTCGGTGGCGACCTGCGGATCGCCCACCCGGACGGCACGCCGTGGTCGGTCGCCGTCGCGGAGCGGCCCGGCGCCGCACCCGACGCCCTGGTCACGCTGGACCGTGGCGGCATGGCGACCTCCAGCACGCAGGTGCGGCGCTGGAAGCGCGCCGGTGCCCAGCGTCACCACGTGCTCGACCCGCGCACCGGAGAACCGGCGGCGGAGGTCTGGCGCACCGTGACCGCGACCGGGGCCACCTGCGTCGCGGCCAACACCGCGAGCACCGCGGCCATCGTGCTGGGCGAGGACGCCCCGGCCTGGCTCGCGGCCCACGACGTCACCGCCCGTCTGGTCGCCGCCGACGGTGAGGTCTTCACGGTCGGCGACTGGCCTGTCGAGAGGAGCGCGGCATGACCGACGGACCCTTGCTCTGGTACCTCAACCGAGCCACCGGGGTGGTGCTGCTGGTGCTGTTCACCGCGGCCGTGGTGCTCGGTGTGCTGTCCATGGGCGGCAAGCCCGGGCGCGGCGTGCCGAGGTTCGCCCTCCAGGCGCTGCACCGCAACCTCGCGCTGCTGGCGGTGGTGGCGCTCACCGCGCACGTCCTCACGGCCGTGATCGACACCTACGTCGACATCCGGTGGTGGCACGCCGTGGTGCCCTTCGCGGGGACCTACAAGCCGTTCTGGCTGGGCCTGGGCGCCATCGCGCTCGACATCATGATCGTCGTCGTGGTGACCAGCCTGCTGCGCACCCGGCTCAGCCCGCGCTCCTGGCGCGCGATCCACCTGACCGTCTGGGTCTCCTGGGTCGTGTCGGTGATCCATGCCGTGGGCATCGGCACCGACCTGAAAGACCCCACCAGCGCGATCTCGATGCTGACCTGGGCCTGTGTCGTCGCGGTGCTGGCCGCCGCAGGCGTGCGGGTGTCCCGCCTCCTGCGAGACCGCCACCGTCTCACCGAGGGGAGACCGTCATGACCACACCACCGCCGTCTCCGGTGCCCGTGCCCGACCAGATCTTGATCCACCCCGGGCCCGCGCTGCTCGACGCCGCGGCCGACGGGCCGACGCTGACCGCGCACCGCGAGCGCTACGGCACGCTGCCGCAGGTCGACCTCCGCACGCTGCTGGACCTGGTGACCCGGGTCGGTCTTCGCGGTCGCGGTGGCGCTGCCTTCCCGTTCGCCACCAAGCTCGGTGCCGCCTCGCAGGGGCAGCGCCCCGTGGTGGTCGTCAACCTGAGCGAGGGCGAGCCGGCCAGCGCCAAGGACACCGCCCTGGCCATGTCTCGCCCGCACCTGGTGCTCGACGGGGCGGTGGCCACCGCGCAGGCTCTCGGTGCCCGTGAGGTGCACCTGGTGCTGCCCGACGAGCGCCCGTCGCCCCGCGAGCAGATGCGGCTCGCGGTGATCGAGCGCGACGACCCGGTGCAGGTCCACCAGCACGTCACCCAGCCGCGCTTCGTCTCCGGTCAGGCGCGCGCGGTGATCGAGCTGATGTCTGGCCGGCCCAACCTGCCCGTCACCTCGTGGGCCCCAGAAGCCCTCGACGGCTACCGGGGCCGCCCGACGCTGCTGTCCAACGCCGAGACCTGGGCGCAGGTCGGCCTGCTGCTCCACGTCGGAGAAGCCGCCTACCGCCGCCACGGCACACGGGACGAGCCCGGCACCACGCTGCTGACGGTCACCGGCACGGGGCTCACCCCCGAGGTCCGGGAGGTTCCCTTCGGGAGCCGCCTGGTGGACGCGCTGCCCCAGAGCGTCCACGGGAGGCCTGCCCTGCTGGGGGGCTTCCACGGCGCCTGGGCGCCCTGGAGCACGCTGGCCGAGGCCCGCGTCTCGGTGCCGGGCATGGCCGCGCTGGGCTTCCCGCTCGGAGCGGGCATCGTGCACGTGCCGGGCTCAGACGTGTGCCCCCTGACGTTCACCAGCGCTGTGGTCGACTACCTCGCCGGCCAGAGCGCCGGACGCTGCGGCCCCTGCTTCAACGGCCTGCCCGCCCTCGCGGCGTCGGTGCGAGCCACGTTGGGCGGGCATGACGCGACCGAACGGATCGAGCAGCTCGCGGACCTGGTGACGCGTCGCGGCGCGTGCGCCCACCCCGACGGGACCGTGCGCCTGGTCCGCTCCATGCTCGTCGCTCTCCCCGAGGAGATCGCCGCCCACCGTCAGGGCCGCTGCCTGGCCGTCCGGGCCACCGATGCGCAGACCACCGCCATCCCGGTCACCGACACACAGACCACCGCGGTGCCCACCACCACCGTTCAGAGCACCGCTGTCCAGACCGCTGCTCGAGAGACCCCCGCTGGCCCGACCACCGGACGGATGACCTCATGACCCCCCAGGTTCGCGTCGACTGGCCCCGCTGCCGCGCGCACGGCCTGTGCTTCGAGCTGCTCCCCGAGGTCGTCGAGCTCGACGAGTGGGGCTACCCCGTCATCACCGCCCCCGTCCCCGACGACCTGCTCACCCACGCCCGCGCCGCCGTCAAGGCCTGCCCCCAGATCGCCCTGCGCCTCGTCGACTGACCCGCCTCCGACCAGACGAACCCGTGCCGTCGGGCCACCGTTGATTGTTCTGCATGGAGAACGGCTCGCTGTCGAACCTGTTCCGCATGAAGAACAGAGGTGTCGCGGTCAGCGGGAGGTGGCGACGGTGGCGGCCGCTGAGACGTCGCCGAGGATGACGGCGTCGATGAGCTGGCGGGCCCAGGTCAGGACGTCGCGGCCGTGGAGGGGTTTGCCGCCGACGCGGGCTGTCGTGGGGAAGGGGACGAGGATGGTGCGCAGGGCGGGCTTGAGGACGGTGCCGGGGTAGAGGCGCTTGAGGCGCAAGGTGGCCGACTCGGGGAGCTCTACCGGGGCGAAGCGCACGTACCTGCCTTGCGCGGTGAGGTCGGTCAGGCCGGCGCGGCGGGCGTGCTGACGGAACGACGCCACCTCGAACAGGGCCTCCACCGGGGCCGGGATCGCGCCGTACCTGTCCGTGAGCTCGGCGCGAGCCGCGTCCAGGCCCGCGTCGTCGGTGGCCATAGCAATAGTGCGGTAGGCCTCGAGGCGCAGGCGCTCGGTGGCGATGTAGTCGTGCGGGATGTGCGCGTCGACAGGGAGCTCGACGGTCACGTCAGGTTGCTCGGCGGGGGCGTCGCCGCGCATCTCGGCGACGGCCTCGCCCACCATGCGCACGTACAGGTCGAAGCCGACGCCCTCGATCTGGCCGGACTGCTCTCCCCCGAGCAGGTTGCCCGCGCCGCGGATCTCCAGGTCCTTCATCGCCACGGCCATGCCCGCACCCAGGTCGGTGTTGGTCGCGATGGTCGACAGCCGGTCGTGGGCGGTCTCGGTGAGCGGGACCTCCGGCGGGTACAAGAAGTAGGCGTAGGCCCGCTCGCGGCCTCGGCCCACCCGGCCGCGCAGCTGGTGCAGCTGGGACAGGCCCAGCTGGTCGGCACGCTCCAAGATCAAGGTGTTGGCGTTGGAGATGTCCAGGCCGGTCTCGATGATCGTCGTGCTCACCAGCACGTCAGCCCGCTTCTCCCAGAAGTCGAGCATGACCTTCTCCAGCTGGTTCTCGCTCATCTTCCCGTGGGCGACCGCGACCCTGGCCTCAGGAACGAGCTCAGCCAGGCGTTGCGCCGCCCTCTCGATCGAGGCGACCTTGTTGTGCACGTAGAACACCTGCCCGTCGCGCAACAGCTCGCGGCGCACGGCGGCGGCGATCTGCTTGTCGTCGTACGGGCCGACGAAGGTCAGCACCGGGTGGCGCTCCTCCGGCGGGGTGGCCAGGGTCGACATCTCTCGGATGCCCGTGACGGCCATCTCCAGGGTGCGCGGGATCGGCGTGGCCGACATGGCCAGCACGTCCACGTCGGTCCGCAGCGCCTTGAGCGTCTCCTTGTGCTCGACGCCGAAGCGCTGCTCCTCGTCGATGACGACCAGGCCCAGGTTCTTGAACCGCACCTGCCCGGTCAGCAAGCGGTGCGTGCCGATCACCACGTCGACGCTGCCGTCCGCCAGCCCTTCGACCACGGCCTTGGCCTCGGCGTCGGTCTGGAACCGCGACAGCGCCTTGACCGTCACCGGGTACGGCGCGTACCGCTGGGTGAACGTCTCCAGGTGCTGGGAGACCAGCAGGGTCGTGGGCACGAGCACCGCGACCTGGGTGCCGTCCTGCACCGCCTTGAACGCCGCGCGGACGGCGATCTCCGTCTTGCCGTAGCCCACGTCGCCGCAGATGAGGCGGTCCATCGGGACCGACTTCTCCATGTCGGCCTTGACCTCGTCGATCGTGACCAGCTGGTCAGGCGTCTCGATGTAGGCGAAGGCGTCCTCGAGCTCTCGCTGCCAGGGGGTGTCTGGGCTGAACGACCGGCCAGAGCTGGCCATGCGTGCCGAGTAGAGCCGGATCAGCTCACCGGCGATCTCGCGCACGGCCTTGCGCGCACGGCCCTTGGTGCGGGCCCAGTCCGCCCCGCCCATCTTCGACAGGGTCGGGGCCTCACCGCCGACATATCGGGTGACCTGGTCCAGGGCATCGGTCGGGACGAACAGACGGTCACCAGGGTGGCCGCGCTTGCTCGCCTGGTACTCGATCACCAGATACTCGCGCGTCGCCGCCGACGCGCCCGAGCCGACCGTGCGGGCGACGAGCTCGACGAAGCGGCCGACGCCGTGCTGCTCGTGCACCACGAAGTCGCCGGGCCGCAGCGACAGCGGATCGACCACGTTGCGGCGTCGGGACGGCATCCGACGCATGTCAGAGGTGGAGGTCCCCGACCGGCCGGTGAGGTCGGACTCGGACAGCACGGCGAGCGAGAGCCCCTCGTGCACGAACCCCGGCCCGGTCACCGCCGCCACGACGCTGACCAGACCGCTCTCTGGTTCGTCGGTCAGGTCGGGCGCCAGACGCGCGGGCACCTCGGCGGCACGCAGCTGCTCGACCATGCGCTGAGCGGAGCCGTGGCCGTCGGTGGCCAGCACCAGGCGCCAGCCCTCACGCTGGAGCCTCTGCACGTCAGCGACCGCCCGGGACACGTCACCGCGATAGCGCTCCGGCTCGCGAGCGGTCACGACGACGGTGGCCTCGTCCAGGTCGCCGACTCCCGGGCTCCCGTCCGTCTCTGGCGCGTCGAGCGTGAACGGCGACATGGTCCACCAACCCATGCCTCGCGCGTCGGCGGCCGCGCGGGTGTCTGCCAGCGTGGCGAAGCTGGCAGCCGAGAGATCCAGCGGGGTGCTCGCCCCTGCGGCAGCCGACGACCACGCGGCAGCGAGGAACTCCTCGGTCGTGGCGACCAGGTCGTGAGCCCGACGGCGGATGCGCTCGGGGTCGACCAGCACCACCCTCGTCGCCGGGTCGCACAGCCCCAGCACCGGGACCATGCCGTCCACCAGCGCCGGGGCCAAGGACTCCATGCCCTCGACCGCGATGCCCGCGGCGAGCTTGTCGAGCATGTCCACCGCTCCCGGAAGCCGCTCGCGCAGCGCCGCGGCCCGGACCTTGACGTCCTCGGTGAGCAGGATCTCCCGGCACGGCGGGGCCCACACCCGGTCGGTGGCCTCGAGCGAGCGCTGGTCGGCGACGGAGAACCAACGGATCTCCTCGACCGTGTCACCCCACAGCTCGATGCGCACCGGGTGGTCATCAGTGGGGGCGAACACGTCGAGGATGCCGCCGCGCACGGCGAGCTCTCCTCGTCGTTCGACCATGTCGACACGGGTGTACGCGGCGTCGACCAGCCTGCTCGCCAGGTCGTCGAGGTCTACCTGGTCACCGGTGCGCACGTCGACCGGGCGCAGGTCGCCCAGCCCGGCCACGACGGGCTGCAGCAGCGCCCGCACCGGTACGACGAGCACCCGCACCGGGCCCGCCGGGCCTTCCTGCTCCGGGTGGGCGAGGCGGCGGAGCACCGCCAGGCGCCGGGCCACCGTGTCGGCCCGAGGCGACAGCCTCTCGTGCGGCAGCGTCTCCCACGCGGGCAGCACCGCCACGTCGTCACCGGGCAGGTAGCCGCGCAGCGCGGCGGCCAGGTCGTCAGCATCACGCCCGGTCGCGGTCACCACCAGCAGCGGACGGTCTGGCTCGGCCTGCCCGAGGGCGGCGAGCAGCGGCACCCGCAGCCCGGCCGGTGCCACGACGTGCGCCGACCTGGACCTGCTGCGCGCGACCTGGGCGACGGCGGGGTCGGTGAGCAGCACCGAGACGATGCCGGTGAGGTTCATGCGTTCTGGGTCCGATCGGTGGAGAGGCTGCGCGGCCAGGTGCGTACCCGGGCGGGGAGGCAGGTATCGCCTGTCCGCGCGACCTCTAGGCTCTCAGGCACCCCGAGAGTGTCACAGATCTGGCGCGAGCTCGGGGTGTCGCCCCGTCACCGGGCGGCTCGCCCGACCGCGTCGTCGGGCGTCTCCCCCTCCAGGGTAGCCAGGGCTCGGCGCAGGACGGTGCTCGACGTGGTGATCGTGTAGGGGAAGTAGACGACCTCGACGCCGACCTCACCGAACCGACGCTCGAGATCGACACCCCTCGGGGTGCCGCGCCAGTCGTCGCCCTTGAAGAACAGGTCGAAGCGCAGCTCGCTCCAGGTGTCGAGCTTGTCGGGCACCGTCTCGGCGTGCACCCGGTCGACCACGTCGATGTGACGCACGATCTCCATGCGCTCCGCGAGCGGCACCACCGGGCGGCGCCCCCGAGCCTGGTACAGCATCTCGTCGCTGACCACCCCGGCGATGAGGATGTCGCAATGCTCCTTGGCATGCTTGAGGATGTTCAGGTGCCCGATGTGGAACAGATCGAACGCACCGGCGGCATAACCCACCTTCGGTGACATGAGACTCCTGAGATCGGCACGGCCGGCCTTGTGGCCACGAAGACGACGTGACAGCCTCATCGAATGGTAGGTCGGACGTTCTCAGGTCGGGACCGCCGGTTGGGTGAAAGGCCCCGGACGGGCTCGGATCGGAGGACGGGTGGAGATGCCCCAGACGACCGCTGACCTGGCCCTGATCGTCGTCAGCTACCGCTCGCACAGGCTGCTGGAACGCAACCTGGCACCGCTGGCGGCGGTGCTGGGGGCTCGGTGCGTCGTCGTGGACAACTGGTCGGACGCACCCGAGCGCGAGGCGGTCCACCAGCTCGGTGAACGGCACGGCTGGACGGTGCTCGACGCACCCAACGACGGCTTCGGCGCGGGGGTGAACCTCGCGGCACGGCAGGCGCTCGCGGACGGGGCGACGGTGCTCGCGGTGCTCAACCCAGACCTGAGCCTGGAGCCCCAGCACCTGCTCACGCTGGTCGACGAGGTGCGCCACGACCCGATGACCTTGGCCGGGCCTCAGGTCGTGGACGCTGCCGGGCGGCCGAGCAGGGTCGGCGGGATCGACTGGCGCAGAGGCCGGACGGTCCCGACGGGGCCCGCGCCTGAGTGGTTGTCGGGTGCCTGCCTCGTGACGTCGGCGCAGCTGTGGCGCACGCTCGACGGGTTCGCCCACGACTTCGGCATGTACTGGGAGGACGTCGACCTGTGCGTGCGCGCGACCGGAGCCGGGGCACGCCTGGTGCGCCGTGACGACCTGGTAGCGGTGCACGACGCCGGCGGCACCCAGGAGCACGCGGGCACCCGGCGCAAGTCTGACCTGTACTACCGTGCGAACTGCCGAGGCAGGCTGGTGTTCGCCGCCCGGCACCTGGACCGTCGGGCACGGGTGCGATGGGTGCTCTGGGCCCCCGCCTACGCCCGCGCCGTCGTGCTGCGCGGCGGACGCCGCCAGCTGCTCCGCTCCCCGCGCCCGGTGCTGGCAGCGGTGTCCGGCACTCTCGCTGGCTTGCGCTACCTGCTGCGCGCTCCCAGCCCCGAGCGTCCCACGCACCCCTAGACGACCGATCTCGAAGACGAGCCCGCGCCATGCACCGGGCTCCGGCTCGGGAGCGTCAGGGGCGGCGGTACTCGTCCAGCGTGCGACCCCAGGCACCGGCGAGAGCGCCGCGGGCCTGGGCCAGCGCGACCTCGCCGCGAGCCGTCACCGGCAGGGAGCCGCGCGCACGGCCGCGGAGCACGTCGCGCAGACCACGGCCGGCGATCACCGCCGCGTGCGCCGTGAGCCACACCCGTCGCACCAGCCGAGCCGGACCGACCACGGTCAGCGCCAGGTGCACCCGAGCCCAGGAGTTGGCGGTGCGCCGAGCACGGGCCAGCACCCAGGCACGGGTTGCTCGCTCCTCGGGCTGGCTCTCCACGACAACACCGTCGGCGCACCAACGGATCTCCCCTCCCTCGAGCACCAGCTCGTGGGTGAACATCGTGTCTTCCCCGCCGCTGAAAGCGAACCGCTGGTCGAACCTCACACCCGCACGACGCACCTGCGCGAGGTCGAGCAGGAGGTTCGACGTGCTGGCCCCGTGCCTGAGGGCACCGTCGGCGTGCGACGGGGTGTCGAAGAAGCCGCTCGCGACCACCCACGGCGCGGTGTCCTCTGGCAGCAGGCGCACCAGCGGGCCGGCCACGGCGGCGCTGCCGTGGGTGCGCCAGCAACGCACCATCGCGAGCAGCCAGCCCTCGGTGGGTTCCTCGTCGTCGTCGATCAGCTGGAGCAGGGTCGCGCCGCCAGCCGCGTCGAGCGCCGCGTTGCGCACCGCCGCCAGGCCTGGACGGGGCTCGCTCGCATACCTGGCCCCGGCAGCGTCAGCGACCGGCTCGGCCGAGCGCTCCGGGTCGTTGTCGACCACCACGAGGTCTACCTCGACGCCGTCCGGCACGTCCTGGGCACGGACCCCGGCCAGCGCGACCGCGAGCGACCGAGGTCGACGGTAGGTCACCACGGCCACCACCAGCGTGATCGGCTCGAGGTCCGCAGGGCCGGCGTCGACGAGCCTCGAGCCCGTGGGGCCGGCGTCGACGGGCTCAGCCCCCGCGGGCTCGGGGCTCACCGGCTCGTCCTCGTCATCGCGTCTCACGTCGCACCGGCGAGCCCGTGCCGATCACCGTCGAGGACGGGGGGCGGAGGCGACGATCGGGATGTCGGAGGTCTCCGTGGCGACGCCCGGTCGGTGGTGACGACCAGCCGCGGCGGCGGCGTCCAGCCGGGCCTGGCGGTACGCCCGGTCCTCGTCGGTCTCCTGACGCGAGCTGTAGCCGTAGGCCGAGGAGCTGCCCTCACCCATCTTCGTGCGGTTGAGGATCGCACCGAGCACACGCCCGCCGCCGAGCCTCACAGCCTCGACCGACTGCACGAGCTGGGCGCGACGGGTCCGGGTCACGTCCACGACCATCACCACCCCGGTCGCCACGCGAGAGACCGCGATGGCGTCGGCCACCGGCAGCAGCGGCGGGGAGTCGATGACGATCACCTCGAAGTGCTTGCGGACCAGGTCGATCAGGTCCGCGAAGGCAGGAGAGGACAACAGCTCGGCCGGGTTCGGCGGGATCGCCCCCGAGGCCAGCACGGCCAGGTTCGGGGCGTACTGCTGGCAGAGCTCGCCGAACCGCCCCCGTCCGAGCAGCACCTCGGTCAGCCCGGCGTGCCCGCTGATGCCCAGATAGGTCGCGACCGTCGGGCGGCGCAGGTCAGCGTCGATGAGCAAGACCCTGGAACCCGCTGCCGCGAACGCCGCCGCGGCGTGCGTCGCACAGAAGGACTTGCCCTCACCGGGCAGCGCCGAGGAGAAGACGAAGACCTGGGACTCGTCGACCCGGCCGACCATCTGGAGGTTCGCCCGGACCCTGCGGACGTCCTCGGCCTGCGGACCGTCGCTGCGCAGCGCGCGAGACTCGTTCTTGTCGTTGCGCCGTCGTGGACCGGTCGCGGCGACGATGCCGAGCACCGGCACCTTCGCGGTGGAGTCGACGTCCTCCCGGGTGCGCACCCGGGTGTCGAGCACGTCACGCAGGACGGCCGCGAGAAGGCCCAGCAGCAAGCCCGCGAACATGGCCGCCATGACGTTGCGCACCGTGTTCGGCGCGCTCGGAGAGCTCGGGACGGCCGCGGGGTCGACCACCGTGGCCAGCACCGTGCTGACCTCGCGATCCCCGTCGGCGATCTTCGGCGAGACCTCCTCGATCTGCGTCGAGAGCACGTTCGCCACCGCCTGGGCCAGCATCTGCGCCATCTCCGGAGAACCGGACGTCGCCGAGACGAAGAGCATGGACTCGGCGCTCTCGGTGCTGATGTTCCTGGCCAGCTGGCGTGCCGTGACGTTCAGGCCCAGATCTTCGACGACCGGCTCGAGGACGACCGGCATGGACGCCATGCGGCCGAACGAGGACATCTGGCTCTGGGTGTAGGCCGCGCCTTGGTTGAGGTCGGTCGCGCTGCGCCCGGTGTTCATCGAGACGAACAGCACGGCCGTCGACTTGTAGACCGGGGGCGTCGTCATGGACACGGCCGCGACGCCGGCGGTGACGAGCAGCGTCAAGAAGACCACCCACAGCCAGTGCTTGCGGATGGATGTCAGATAGTTGCGGACGGACAATTCGACTCCTGATCGTCCTGGTGATTCTCGCACGGTCGCTCCGAGCGGGCGTAGCCGCTAGACGGGTGGAACTCCCCCGACGTTCAGCCGATCGGCTGACGCACCTCCTGGGTCTCGACGGTGCCCGGTTCGTCGGGTGGTTCGTCGGGCTCTGGCGACCCTCGCGCGACCAGCACGCTGACCCCGATCCCGAGGACGAACCAGAAGAACGCGGTGAACTGCGTGATGAACGCCACGCTGGTCAGCCCCGGCAGCACGGCGATGAAGGACACCAGGGCCGGGTTCGGCCGGCGCAGCGCGACGATCACGCCGACCGCCACGCACAGCAGCAAGAAGATCAGAGGGATCAGCCCGAAGCGCACGCCGAACAAGATGGGTTCGGAGTCGATAGATCTCAGCTGGGTGGCTGGCGAGGAGGCTTGTCCGAATGCAGCCATCTTCGGCACCAGCTCGAGCAGGAAGACGCGATAGCCCGAGCTCTCCGTCGCCTCGCTCCCGGCGTCGTCGAACACCCGTATCACGGTCGGTATCAGCACGGCAGCCACGGCCAGACCGGCCGCTGCGATGGTCCAGCGAACCCGAGAAGGCATCTCGTTGCGCAGCAGCAGGAACGACCCGACGAGCGCGACGATCGTCGTGAGCATGCCGATGCGGCTGAAGGTCAGGAAGGCCGCGACCGACACGACCGCGATGGTCACCACCCGGAACCAGGGCCGCCACCGGCTGGCCCACACCAGCGGGATCGCCATGCCCAGGGTCGCACCGAGCGCGATGGAGTGCCCGAAGGCGCCCTCGGCCCGCACGCGCCCACCGCGGTACTGCAGCTTCTCCCAGTGGCTGCCGACACCGAGACGCTCGGTGAAGAAGTTGCTGCCGGAGAGCGACTCGACGATCGCCAGCGCCGCGACGATCGCCACCAGCACCGCGACCACGTCGTAGACCGTCTGCACCTGGCCGCGCATCGCCAAGGTGCGGCCGACCAGGTAGGGCACCAGCCACCACAGCGCGAGCCAGTAGAGGCTGTTGGCGGTGACGAAGCCCATCACCGCCATGATCGCGGCCACCGCCACCAGACCGATCAAGACGATGTCGAAGCTCGAGGGCTTCACGGCGTCCAGGCCGAACATGCCGATGACGATCCCGAGGCCCACCAGCATGGTCGGGGCCAGGTCGACCCCGATCGGGATCACCAGCCACGCGGGCACCAGCATGAGCACGACGAGGAAGCCGACCACGGCGACCGCAGGATGACGGCGGACCACCAGCACACCCCAGCCACCCATGGCGAGGGCGACCAGCCCGAGGACGATCCCCTCTACCAGCGAGGCCGACATCGACCGCCTCTCCTCTGGAACGGCGCCTCCAGCCCGGCGCCTGTGGCTGGAGGGTACCCCGTGGTCACCCTCCAGCCATGGTCATCATCGAGCCCCGACGAGATCGTGCCGACCCCCTCGTGGGCAACGTCACCCCAACGGGTCAGGAACCGACGGTGGCCTGGACGACGATCACGGGCAGCTCGCCGAGCAGCACCTGGAGGGCGACATCGGTGCCTGCCGAGTTCTGGCCGGTGGTGAAGACCCACGTGGACTCCCCGGTCGCGCCCGGAGCCAGCGTGCTCGGGAAGGCCCAGATGTGCGGGTCGGTGGACATGTACACGCCCGGCGTGCCGTCGGGCCCCCAGAACAGCGAGACCTGCGTGTCGTTGAGGTTCTCGAGCGCGGCCGAGGTGCCGTTGGTCACCGCGATCGTCACGGCCAGGCCTGGGCCGGACACCTCGCCCGGGCCCGAGGAGCGCGTGGCGACCGGCCGCAACGACGTCAGGCGGACCGAGACCCCGTCGACCTCGGCCGCCTCGGTGCCGGTGATGGTGATCTCGTCGGCGTCGCTCAGCGGGGGCACACGCACCGTCGCCGTGGTCTCCGGCTCGGGCTCCACCGTCACCACCGGCTCCGGGGTCGGCGGCGGGGTCCGGTCGGTGCCCACCGTCGTCGCCGTCGCGGTCGGCGTGCCAGCCCCGCCTCTGCTCACCAGCACGGCGACAAGAACCACCACCGCGACCAGCAGGACGGCACCGAGCCCGATCAGCAGGCTCCTGCGGGAGTTCGACCAACGGTCTAGCGAGCTCGACACGGGGCGTCCCTTCGTTTCGCGACCTCAGACCCCGCGAGTGTAGGTGAGCACGACGCCTCAGCGCCGGGTGATCTGCGCCTCACGACGCGCCCCAGAAGAGCGACGCTGTACGCTCGCGGCATCCCCCGGCGCCGGCCGGGCGCCACGTCCGGGCGACGCAGGAGAACCGTGATGACCGAGGGCCTGGGCCGTCGTGCCGCCCGGGGCGCCGCCTCGACCGGCGCCGGCCTGGTGACGAGGATCGCGCTGCAGCTGGTCACCATCGTGGTGCTGGCCCGTCTGCTCACCCCTGAGGACTACGGGATCATCGCCGTCGTCGTCGCCGTGACCGGCGTCGGAGAGCTGCTGCGGGACTTCGGGCTGAGCTCGGCGGCCATCCAGGCTCCTGAGCTCTCCGCCCGGCAGCGGTCCAACCTGTTCTGGTCCAACACCGGCATCGGGCTGGTGCTGGGGCTGGTCACGCTGAGCGCGGCGGTGCCCATCGCCCTGCTGGTCCATAGGCCCGACCAGCCTGAGACGGTGGCGGTCCTCGTCCCGGTGGTCCAGGCGCTGTCGGTCACCTTCCTGCTCAACGCGATGACGACGCAGCACCGGGCGAGCCTGCTGCGGGCCATGCGGTTCTCGGTGGTCGCGGTGATCGACGTGCTGGCCCCGGCGGCGGCGCTCGTGGTCGCCGTGGTGCTCGCCGCGACCGGCGCGACCTACTGGGCGCTGGTGGCCCAGCAGGTGACGCAGGCGGCCGTCGCGCTCCTGGCTGTGGTGATCGCCGGGAGGTGGCTGCCGAGCCTGGTCTGGCACCGCGGGGAGCCCATGCGGGGGTTCTTCCGCTTCGGGGGCAACCTGCTCGCCTCGCAGCTCATCGGGTACGTGGCCAACAACATCGGCACGTTCCTCATCGGGCGCCGGCTCGGCACCGAGGCCGCTGGCCTGTACAACCGGGCGTGGCAGACGGTGATGACCCCGCTGAGCCAGATCCGCCCGCCGTCGACCACCGTGGCGCTGCCCGTGCTGTCGAGAGCCGGCCTCACCCCGCAGTTCGACCGGATCGTGCGGGCCGGGCAGCTGGTGCTCGGCTACCCGGTCGCCCTCGGGCTCGCCGTCGTCATCGGCACCGCGTACCCGCTGGTCGAGGTGCTGCTGGGCCCACGGTGGTCGGGGGTGCCCCCGATCATGCGGCTGCTGGCCATAGCCGGGGCGCTCCAGACGATGGCCTACGTCGGGTACTGGGTGTATCTCTCGCGCGGGCTGACCCGCCAGCTCATGCACTACACGCTGGTCACCTCGATCATCAAGATCGGCTGCGTCCTCGTCGGCTCGGTGTGGGGAGCCACAGGGGTCGCGGCCGGCTACGCGGTGGCGGCCGCGCTGGAGTGGCCCCTGTCGCTGTGGTGGCTGTCGCGCATCACCCCCCTGCCGACCCGCGCCCTGTACCTCGGCGCGGGCCGCATCCTGTCGGTGGCGACCGCGACAGGCCTGGCCTCGGGCTTCGCCGCCGACGCGGTCGCTGCCCCCTGGCCCGCCCTGGGGGTGGGCGTCGCCGCCGGTGTCGCGGTGGCCACGACGGCGACCCTGGTCCCCGCGGTCCGCCGAGACCTGCGTGAGCTCACCCGCGCCCTCCGCACCGCCCTCTCTCGACGTGGCGCACGCTGAGGGGAGACCAGGCCGTCGGCCAGCCAGACGCTCTCGCGCCTGACGAGACGGTCAGGGTGTGCCTGGCTGGTGCCTAGGTGCGGGCGTACTCGGCGACCACAGAACCCACGGCCGCGCCGACCATGCCGCGACCTCGGGCGAGGGTGCGCCGGCCACGGGCGTCGTGGACGATCGAGCCTGAGGCGCGGCCCAGGAGGATGCGGGCGACGCCGCCGACCATCCGCACCGCACCGCGAGCGAGACCCTCGGCGCGGACCGCCCAACGGCGTGGACCTGCCGGGGCGAGCGCGAGCGCGACGCGGACCGTGGAGTTGCCGGTACGCCGCGCGCGCCGCAGCACCCACTCGCGGGTGAGCCGAGAGGTCGGCACCCGGTCGACCACGACCGCCTCGTCGCACCAGACCATCGAGACACCTCGCAGGTGCAGCATGCGCGTGAACAGCGAGTCGCTCCCGCCGGTGAGACCCCACTCCTCGTCGAACCGCAGGTCACCAGGCACCTGCGACAGGTCGAGCAGGAGGTTGTTGGTCGCGGCCATGTCGATCGGGGTGCCGGTCGGCAGGCGACGACGGTCGAAGAAGCGCCCGGCGGCCATCCATGCGTCGGGCTCGGTGTCGTACTCCGACACGACCGCCCCGGCCACCGCACCCGCTCCCGTCCGCTCGTAGGTCGCCAGGAGGTTGCTCAGCCACCCGGGACACGGGTGCTCGTCGTCGTCCACGAAGACCAGCAGGTCGGCGTCATGGCTGGCGTCCAGAGCACGGTTGCGCCCGGCGGCGATACCAGGACGCGGCTCGTGCTCGTAGCGCACGCGCGGGTCACCGAGGGCCGTGACGGCCTCGCGAGCCGAGGCGTCCGGGTCGTTGTCGACCACGAGCAGCCATGACTCCCCCGGCACCGTGTCGAGCTCAGCCCTGAACGTGGGCACCGCCCGTGCCAGATCCTCCGGTCGACGATAGGTGAGCATCGCGACGACCACGGGGCCAGTCACGGCGCGAGGCTCGGGCATCGTTCCTCCATGAGGGCTCTCGCACGTCGCGTCGAGATCGACGCACACCCCCGAGCCTACGGCCAAGAGCCTCTGTCGCCCCGACGAGGGGAGAGCGGGCCCGACAGATACAGTGACGCGGTGAGGCACATCGTCATCGCACACCCGTCGCCAGACCTGTACGGCTCAGACCTTCAGATGCTGGAGTCGGTCAGGGCTGCTGTGCGCGACGAGTGGCAGGTCACGGTGGTGCTGCCGAGCGACGGCCCGCTCGCCCCCCGCGCGGCCGCCGCCGGAGCCCAGGTTCTCGTCGCGGACTTCCCGGTGCTGCGCAAGGCTCTGCTGCACCCCCGTCGTCTGATCGGCTTCGTGCTCCACGCGGCACGCGCCACGTTCGCGGCGCGGCGCTGGCTCCGCCAGAGCAGGCCAGACGTGCTCTACGTGAGCACCATCACGCTGCCGACCTGGTCGGCCGCGGGACGCCTGGCTCGCGTCCCGGTGCTCGTGCACACGCACGAGGCACAAGAGGACGTGTCGCTGCCGGTCCAGGTCGCGCTCGCCGCTCCCCTGCTGCTCGCTGACCGGATCGTGGCCAACTCGCAGGCCTCGGCGACAGCCGTCACCACACCCTTCACCAGGCTCGGCCGACGCACGCAGATCGTCTACAACGGCGTGCCAGGCCCACCCACGCCTCCAACCCTCTCGTCACGTCGTGCCGACGACCCGTTGAGGCTGCTCCTCCTCGGAAGACTGTCTCCACGCAAAGGTCCGATGGTGGCGCTCGAGGCCGTCGCCCGTCTCGTCGCCGAGGGGCGCGACGTGACGATCCGTCTCGCGGGGTCGGTGTTCCCCGGGTACGAGTGGTTCGAGAAAGAGCTGCTCGACCGAGCCACGGCACCGGACCTCGCTGGCCGGGTCGAGATGCTCGGGTACGTCCACGACCGCTGGGCGCGGCTGGCGGAAGCCGACATCGTGCTGATGCCCTCGACCTCGGAGTCTTTCGGCAACGCCGCGGTCGAGGCGATGCTGGCCCTCCGGCCGGTCGTCGTCTCCGCCACACGAGGTCTTGTCGAGATCGTCACCAACGATCAGACCGGGCTGCTCGTGCCTGTCGCCGACCCCGACGCTCTCGCCCAGGCCGTGGCCCGGCTGGCCGACGACCCCGAGCTGGCGGGGAGGCTGGCCACGACCGGACGTGCCGAGGCGGAGCGCCGGTTCGGCGTCGGACGGTACGGACGTGAGCTGGCCACGGTGCTCGACGCGCTCGTCTCCCCGCCTGGACCTGTCGACCGCTGAGAACCGTGCGTCACGGCGAGCCCACGATCAACGACGGGTGACGGAGACCGCCGCACCGTCTGACCATGTGTTCCCGGAGAGGGTGAGCAGCGGGATGGAAGGGCTGTCCACGATCATCGCGCACCCGGGATAGACCTGTGTCCGGGTGAACACGTTCTCCCGGACGACGAAGCCCTGCAGCGGTCCGCGAGACTTCTGCGCGAGGTTGAGCGCACAGGCACCGTGGCTGATGCGGTTGCGCTCGATGAGGACGTCGGCGACCACGCCGGTGTCCTGGGTGACCTGGACAGCGGCGTTGTGCGTCGACTCCATGGTGTTGCCGACGATCCGGATGTTGCGCCCCGCCTGGATCTGCACGTTGTCGTCGTGAGAGGGCGTGCCCCCGTGAGACGGGTCTTCCAGGTAGTGCAGGTTGTCGTGCAGCCAAGAGTCTCTCACCAGGACGTTGTCGCCGATGATGTGCACCTGGTCGATCACCTGGTGGATGTTGACCCGCTCCAGCGTGAAGTTCTGTCCGATCACGCCCATCACGTGCGGGGAGGGGTGCCTGGCGTACAGCTCGGAGTCCTGCACCGTCACCGACCAGCCCGGCCCGTTGACGTAGATCAACGACAGGTCTGAAGACAGGTGGCGCCCGGTGATGAGGGAGTTCTTGATGACCACGTCCTTGGCCTCGACCCGCACCAGACCGCGGATCTCCAAGCCGTCGATCACCGTGCCGTCCTGCGTGATCTTCAGGTCGCCCTCGTGCACCGTCAGCCGCGTCCCCGGCGGGACCCCGGTGTTCGAACGTCCGGGCCAGGTCTGGACGGGTGCGGGCGGGAACCGGGCTATGGCCCGGTTGGCGTACTCCTGGCTCCCCGCGATCCCCGTGCGCACCGCTCCCTCACCGTGGACGAGCAGCACCTGGCTCCAGGTCGCCAGGCCCGTCGGGTCCACACCTCGGCCCAAGAACTGATGGAAATAGGCGTTCACCCGACCACCCACGGCCTCCGGCGACCACCAGATCGCGTCGATCACCCACGCTCGTCCGTGCACCCGTGCAGCCGTCGCCCATGCCGTCACATCGGCCGCGGTCGCCGAGCGCCCTAGCACCGACTGGTACAGCAGACGCACCAGCCCCTCGTCCGTCCCCCCGGCTCGCGAGAAGAACTCCGCCGAACCCAGGTGCGCTCGGGTCACCGCATCGACGCTCATCTGCCCGCTCAGCACCAGGCTCGACCACGCCTGTGCACCCGACGAGTCCGGGTCACGGCCCAGCACCTGCCGATACGCCCCCGCGATCCGCAGCGAGACGTATTCGCTGCTGCTCGTCAGGCTCGACACCAATGCTGCCTGCGACGTCCCCGACGACAACACCCTCGACCAGCCTTCGAGCCCTGTAGGGTCCGCACCCCGACCCAGAAGGTCCCGATACAGCGCCATCACCACCGCACGCGCCTGCCCCGAGGGGACCGACGCCGGTACGGACGTCGCAGACCCCGGACGAGGGGCCCCAGGCGTCACCGCAGACACAGGTGGCAACCCTGCGGCCGCACCTTTCTCGCTGACCAGCGACCGGTTCTCGGCCGCGGAGGCTGAGGGGCCGGCAGCGACGACCAGGGCACCCCAGGCGACAGCCAGCACCATGGACGCGGCTACATTTCTGCGCCAGCTGATGGTGTGCGACACGACATGTTTCCTTCACGAGAGCGGAGCCGCTCGCACCTCGACCTGAGTGCGAACGCTGACGGATCGGCACGTCTGGGCCTCTGCTCGAGGCGGCGTAGGCCGTTCGGGTGCCGCAGGTCATCGAGATCACCCGAGGGTCGCACCACCGCGGAGGCCTCGCACCTGGGCGAGGACGACGCGGGCGGCGCGGAGCCTCGTCAGCTTCTGATCACCGCGACGGTGCCTGGCTCCGCCTCCCACGAGCTCCCGGTCCACCTCACCCACCTGTTGTCGCTGAGCGACAACCCGCCGAACGACGGTGCGGAGACGATGACGGCGCAGCCGTGCGTCGAGGTACGGGTGAAGCGGTTGTTCCGCAGGGTGATCCCCGTCAGGGGTCCGCGGGCCTTCTGCGCGAGGTTGACCGTGCAGCCCCCGTTGCTGAGGAGGTTGTTCTCGACGGTCAGGTTGGCGACCACACCCATGTCCTGGGTCACCTGGATCGCGGCGTTGTGCGTCGACTCCATGGTGTTGTGGACGATCCGGATGTTGCGTCCCGCCTGGATCTGCACGTTGTCGTCGTGGGAGGGCGTGTTGTTGTGGTTCGGGTCACGGGCGAAGTGCAGGTTGTGGTGCAGCCAGGAGTCCTTGACCACCACGTTGTCGCCGACGATGTGCACCTGGTCGATCACCTGGTGGATGTTGACCCGCTCCAGCGTGAAGTTCTGTCCGACCACACCCATCACGTGCGGGGAGGGGTGCCTGGCGTACAGCTCGGAGTCCTGCACCGTCACCGAGTGCCCTGGCCCGTTGACGTAGACCAGTCCCATCGACGACGTCAGGGGGCGCCCGGTGATGAGGGAGTTCTTGATGACCACGTCCTTGGCCTCGACCCGCACCAGACCGCGGATCTCGAGCCCGTCGATCACCGTGCCGTCCTGCGTGATCCTCAGGTCGCCCTCGTGCACCGTCAGCCGCGTCCCGGCCGGGACCCCCGTGTTCGACGGCCCTGGCCACCCCGCTGTCGGGTTGCTCCTCGGCGGTGACGAGGAGCCGGAGGAGGGGTCCGTCGGCATCGCGGTGGGCGGTGCGGTCACCGACGGGGCGTCCTGCGGGATCGTCGGCTCGTCCCCTGAGGGTGGCTCCGAGGAGGGTGAGGTCGGGGACGTCGTCACCGACGCCGCCGGGAGCATCGTGTAGCCGACCAGGCGCACCGACACCCCGGCCTTGGCCGTCGAGCTCTGGACGGTCAGCGTCCGTCTCTCTCCGAGCACCTCCACGGTCTGGGTGAAGGTGGACCTGCCAGCGACCGGCTCGGCCGCACGCTCGCAGGCGCGGGTCACGGCCGTGCCCTCGCACAGCGTGATCCTCGTCGGGCCGGTGAGGCTGCGCACCGAGACCTCGAACGTGGCGTCCACGAGCCAGACGTCCTGCGGCACGCCTCGCAACGAGAAGGTGACCGCACCGGCGTCCCCGGGCCGCACCCACCTGGTGCCGAGCCGGTCGTCGGCCTCGACCTTCGCGCCACCGGCCGGCACCACCGGCTCCGAGGCCGTCTGAGTCCCGGCCACGCTCGCGGAGAGCGCGAGGACGACCACGACGACCGCCGAGGCCACAGCCGTCCCGAGCGTGCGCCGAGACGCGCCCTGCCCCGGGGGGCGAGCGACGTGGCGAGCGAGCGAGAAGCGCGCCATCCTCACCGACTTTCCGGGGTCTCGTCTCGGACTGATAGCAGCAAGGTCACGACTCTATGACAGCGGCTGGCGGCAGGGAACCCATCTCCCGGAACCACCGCACCGCCGCCGCGAGCACGAACAGCGTCGTCGCGACCACCACCAGCGTGTACCCGACGACGAACACCGACGTCGCCCCGAGCAGCAGGAACAGCAGGCACAGCACCCCGTAGTCCGTCGGGACCACCAGCACCGAGCGCAACCACGGAGCCCGGCCCCCGGTCGCGGCCGAGGAGACCACACCCCGCGAACGGCGCAGCTGCTCGGTGAGGATCATCGCGAAGAAGAGCACCGACGAGACCACCGCGTGCACCAGCGGCACCACGAGCCATGCCGTGGGCACCGTCTCGAAGCGGTAGAAGCCGACCATGAGGGCCAGCGGCAGGCTCACCACCTTCACCGCGTCCACCACGTGGTCGAGCCACTCCCCCGCAGGGCCGCCGGTCTTGGTCAGGCGGGCGACCTGCCCGTCGGCGGAGTCGAAGGCATACCCGAGGATCAGCGCCAGCCCCACCGCCAGCCCCGACCACCACGACGCGGGCACGAGCACGAGCAGCGCGACCCCGGTGAAGGTGAACAGAGCGCTGACCCCGGTCACCTGGTTGGGCGTGAGCCCCCACCGCACCGCACCGGCCGCGAGCACCCGACCCAGACGGCGGTTGACGAAGCGCGAGTAGGCCGGGGCGCTGCGGGCCGCACCTTTCTGCGCACCGCCCAGCGCGCGCAGGTTCTCCCGGTAGCTCCCGCTCATCGCTCCTCCGTCGTCTCTGATCGGCATCGACGCCCCGAGGCCGTGGGTCTCAGGCGTCGCGCCCTCAGGTCACGTGCCAGCGCCTCGTAGCCCGTGGTCACGTCGTCCCAGTCGTAGTCCCGCGCCCGCACCAGCAGCGCGGCCGCGCGGCGGGTGACGTCGTCGTGGTCGGTCTCCGCCTCCGCGACACGGGCCGCCAACGAGGCCGGGTCGGAGAAGTACCACCCGGCGTCGCGCAGCACCTCCCGGTTGAAGGGCACGTCCCAGGCGATCGTCGCCGTGCCCGCACCGATCGCGCGCAGCAACGAGGGGTTCGTCCCGCCGACCGAGTGGCCGTGCACGTAGGTCAGCGCGTTCGCGTACAGCTGGTCGAGCAGCTGTCGGTCCCACACCCCACCCAGCAGACGCACCCGTGGGTCGTCGGCAGCGCGGGTCACCGTCTCGGTGTAGCCCGTCGAGTACGGTGCCGAGCCGACGACGACGAGCGTCCGCTCCGAGGCGCTGGCCACGAAGCCCTGGACGGCCTCCAGCACGTGGTTCTCAGGCTCGAACCGGGCCACCAGCAGGTGGTAGCCCCCGGGAGCGAGTCCCAGCTCCGCGAGACGGTCCGACCCCGGTTCGATGACCGGCGCCCCGTAGGAGATCAGCCGGGTGTCGGCGCAGAACTCGTGCCGGTAGTAGTCAGCGATGCCCTGGGCGTCGGCGATCAGCGCGTCCGACCAGCGCACGGCCATCGACTCGGCCACCCGGTAGTACCGACGGCCGGCCGAGCCCCATTTCGCGCGCCGCCACTCCAGCCCGTCGACGTGGGTGCCCACAGGGATCCGAGCCAGGCGCAGCCAGGGCAGGAACGGGGAGTTCGCGGCGTTGAACACGAAGGCCACGTCGGTGCGGTGGGTCAGCAGGTGGAGCGTGGACACCGCGGTATGGCTGAGGGTCTCCAACGAGCGTCGACGCAGCGCGGGCAACCACACCAGGTCCATCCCCGAGAACCGCTCCAGACGAGGTTCGGGAGAGCCGCTGCGGCAGTACACGCGCACCGTGTGCCCGCGGTCGACCAGGCGGCGGCCGACCTCTTCCACCGCGGTCTCGAAGCCGCCGTAGCGAGCGGGCACCCCGCGGGTGCCGAGCATCGCGATGCTCAGGGGCTCTTCGGGCATGTGCTCACCTTGTGCGGCCTGTGTCTGTCGTGGTCAAAATGGCTACAGCCGAACGTATCAGCGTTTTCCCGACCAGGTAATACGACGAAAGGAGGAGACGGCCAATCCTTGAGGATTAGCCCGACGCCCCGGAGGCCGTCACGTCAGTAGGCCCCGTGGCCCTTCAGCACCGCGCGCCCCGTCTTCCACAAGATCATCAGGTCCATCGAGACCGACCAGTTGTCGACGTAGCGCAGGTCGAGCGCGACCGAGGCGTCCCAGTCCAGGTCAGAGCGCCCGCTGACCTGCCACAGGCCGGTCAGACCAGGCCGCACGTGCAGACGTCGGCCGACGTGGTCGGGGTAGGCGGCGACCTCCTCCGCCAGAGGCGGTCTGGGGCCGACCAGCGACATGTCGCCCCTGACGATGTTCCACAGCTGCGGCAGCTCGTCGAGCGAGGTGCGACGCAGGAGGCGACCGACAGGGGTCACCCGCGGGTCCTCGCGCATCTTGAACAGCAGACCAGCGCCCTCAGACCTGTCCAGCAGCTTCTGCTTGCGCTCCTCCGCGTCGGCGTACATCGTGCGGAGCTTCCACATGGTGAAGGTCTTGCCGTCCAGGCCCACCCGGGTCTGCCGGAAGAAGGCCCCCCCGGGCGAGGTCGCGACGACCGCCAGGGCGGCCACCGCGATCACCGGCAAGGCCACGACCGACCCGATCAGGGCGAGACCACGGTCCATCGCCGACTTCATCAGCAGACGGCGGCGCGGGGTCTCCACCTCGACGTCCAGCAGCGACACCCCCGCGGCAGGGCGCAAGGTCAGGCGCGGGCCCGCGACCTCGACGAGGTCTGGCGCGACCACGAGATCGGCATGAGCCCGGCCCAGCGCCCACGACAGGCGACGCATCGCATCACCGGAGAGCGTGGACATCGACACCACGACCACCTCGACATGACGGTCGACGGCCACCTGGACGATGTCAGCCAGACCTCCGACGACCTTGATGCCGCCGACCTCGTCGCAGGTCTCGGGGTCAGGCAGGCACACCGCGACAGGCTCGAAACCGTGATAGGGCGAGCCGTGGAGCTTGGCGACCAGCCGGCTCACGTCGGAGGTGTCACCGACCACCAGGGTCGGCTGCATCGCCTCGCCACGCTCACGAGCCCGGTGCAGACGCCGACGACGGCTGTGCCGGGCGACCCAGCTGAGCACCCACAGCAGCGGCAGGCCGACGAAGAGGAGACGACGCGGCACCTCGAGCTGCATGGTGAAACCGACAGCCATCATGCCGAGCCCCAGCAGGACCACGGCGCGCAGCGCGGCCTCGAACTCCACCGACGCCGAGCCGAGAGACTTGCGCAGATATCCCCGCGACGCCGCGACCAGCGTCACGAACGACGCCCCGGCGATCGCGCCGAAGGCGAGGCTGACCCAGCCGAACCGCCAGGTCAGCGCCACCGTGATGGTGAAGGCGAGCACGAGGTCGCCGAGGATCGTCGAGCGCACGTACGACGGTGCCACCTCGCGCCAACGACGACGCTGCGTGTCGTCGACCGTCTCGCGGGCGACGAACGGCTGCGGTGAGGCCCAGGAGCGGCGCGGCTCTCGCGACGGGGCACGGCGCTCCGAGGCACGCTCACGATCAGCGAGGCTCGCGGTCCCGACGCCATAGTCGTCCGCGAACGGCGCCATGGTGACCTCCGGGTAGGTTTTTGCGACTACCTGGAGATTAGCCCTGCTGGAATGCCCGGAACCACCAAGTTCTGCCTGATTCACCCAGTTGGCGGGGGCGAAGATTACCGTACCGGGGCGTGGAACGCGCGCTGAGCGGCCTCGAGGCCGTCGCGGACGACCGCCTCGACCGCGTCGGCCGCCCGGTCGACCACCCAGCCCAGCTCGCCACGCTCGTCGGCGGCGAAGTCGCGCAGCACGTAGTCAGCCGCGTCCTGACGGCCGGGAGGTCGGCCGATGCCGACACGCACGCGCAGGTAGTCGCGGGTGCCCAACGCCCGGGAGATGTCCCTCAGGCCGTTGTGACCACCCTCCCCGCCGCCGATCTTCAGGCGCACGTCGGCGAACGGGATGTCGAGCTCGTCGTGCACGACGACGAGACGCCCCGGCTCCACGCCGAGGTAGCGGACGACCTGGCCGACCGGGCCGCCCGACTCGTTCATGTAGGTGGTCGGCCTCACCAGCATCGCGGCCGGGCCAGGGGCCCCACCGGGCAGCACCCCCAGGCGTACCGACGCCGACACCGCACGGGGCCGCTGGCCACCCGGCCCGGAGGCCGCCTGGAACCGCGACCCTGTGCGGCGGGCCAGCTCGTCAAGCACCATCTGCCCGACGTTGTGCCTGTTCCCGGCGTACCGGGGGCCCGGGTTGCCGAGCCCGACGACGACCCACGGTGCGGGAGCGGTCACCTGCTCAGCCCCCTGTGCTTGACCGAGACCCTGCGCCTGATCGACACCCTGTGCCCGCCCACGCCGCGCGCGCCCGAACCCGCGTGCGAACCAGAGGTCAGGCCTCCTCGGCACCCTCGGCCTCTTCGGCCGCGGTCGGCTCGGTCATCGGCAGCGAGATGGTCACCACGACGTGCTCGGGGTCCGACAGCAGCATCGAGCCCTTCGGCAGCACGACGTCGCGGGCGTACACGACGGTCCCGTCGGCCATCCCGGTGATGTCCAGGTCGACCGCCGACGGCAGGTGGGTGGCCTCGGCCTCGAGCTCGAGCGACTGGGTCTCCACGACGTGGATCGTCCCGGGCGCCGACTCGCCCACGACGTGCACCGGGACGTCGACGGCGACCTTCTCGCCACGCTTGACGATGAGCAGGTCGACGTGCTCGATGACCTGCCTGACGGGCTCGATCTGCACGTCCCTGACGATGGCCAGGGTCTTCTTGCTGTCCAGGAGGATCTCGAACAGGGCGTTGGTGTGCTTGAGAGCCATCATCGTCGCGTGACCGGGCAGCGAGACGTGGACCGGGTCGGTGCCGTGCCCGTAGAGCACCGCAGGGATCTGGTGAGCGCGACGCAGACGGCGGGCGGCGCCCTTGCCGAACTCGGTGCGGGTGGTGGCGGTCAGCGTGATGTCAGCCATGAAGGGCTCCCAGGTCGTAGGTAGACGAGCAGACGGACCTCGACGTGGGACGCGAGACGCACCGGGAAGCGAGACGCACGTAGCGTCAGGCCCAGTCGATCACGGAGGGCCGGGGTCGTCCCGCCTCCCTCGCCGAGGCAGCCTGAGCATCCTACCCGCTCCGCGAGGTGAGGACCTCACCGCGTCGACGTGAGGGCTCTGGTCGGTCGTCGCTGCCGATCAGACCTTGCCGTCGATCACGCGTTGCCGTCGAACAGTGAGGTCACCGAGCCGTCGTCGAAGACCTCGCGGATGGCCCGCGCCAGGATCGGCGCGATCGACAGGACCGTGAGCCTGTCGAAGCGACGTTCCTCGGGCAGCGGGAGCGTGTCGGTGACGACGACCTCCTTGGCCCCGCACTCCTGGAGCCGCTGCGTGGCCGGGTCGGACAGCACCCCGTGGGTGGCGACGACGATCACGTCCTTCGCACCCGCCTTGAGCACCACCCGGACAGCCTCGGAGATCGTCCCGCCCGTGTCGATGAGGTCGTCCACCAGGATGCAGGTGCGGCCCTCGACGTCACCGACCACCCGGTGCGCCACCGACTTGTTCGGCGTGCGGATGTCGCGGGTCTTGTGCACGAAGGCCAGCGGCCCGCCGCCCAGCTTGGCGGCCCACTGCTCGGCCACCCGGATGCGCCCGGCGTCGGGTGAGACGACGGTGACGTTGGTCACGTCGACCCGCGAGCGGACGTGCTCCACGAGGATCGGCTGCGCCCACAGGTGGTCGACGGGCCCGTTGAAGAAGCCCTGGATCTGCGCGGAGTGCAGGTCGACGCTGATGATCCGGTCGGCGCCGGCGGTCCTGAACAGGTCGCACATCAGGCGGGCGGAGATCGGCTCGCGACCACGGTGCTTCTTGTCCTGGCGGGCGTAGCCGAAGAACGGCGCCACCACCGTGATCGTCTTCACGCTCGCCCGCTTGAGCGCGTCGACCATGAGCAGCTGCTCCATGATCCACTGGTTGATGGGTGAGGCGTGGGACTGCAAGACGAAGGCGTCCGACCCGCGCACCGACTCGCCGAACCGCGTGAAGATCTCGCCGTTGGCGAAGTCCAAGGCGGTGGTCGGCACCAGCTGGATGCCCAGGTGGTCGGCGACGTCCCCGGCCAGCTCGGGGTGCGCACGGCCAGAGACCAGCACCAGTCGTTTCTCGCTGTCTACGGTGACCAGCCCGGTCATCATGCCTGCTCTCTGCTCGGTTCTTCGCTGCTCTGCTGTGCGTCGAGGGCCGCCTGCGCGGCCTGCGCCGCGGCCGAGCCCGGACGGCGGCTGATGACCCAGCCGTCGATCGTGCGCTGGCTGTTCTCGCTGAGGGCCAGGGCCCCGGGCGGCACGTCGTGACGGATCACCGCGCCGGCACCGGTGTAGGCACCGTCCCCGACCACGACCGGGGCGACGAACATGTTGTCCGACCCGGTGCGCGCGTGGGAGCCGATCACCGTGCGGTGCTTGGTCACGCCGTCGTAGTTGACGGTGACCGACGCCGCGCCGACGTTGGCCTGCTCACCGATCTCCGCGTCGCCGATGTAGGACAGGTGCGGCACCTTCGACCCGCGCCCGATGGTCGCGTTCTTGGTCTCCACGAAGGTGCCGATCTTGCCCTTCTCGCCCAGCACGGTGCCCGGGCGCAGGTAGGCGAACGGCCCCACGCTGGCACCGGGCCCGATCACCGAGTCTGAGCCGTGCGTGCGCACCACGGTGGCACCCTGCCCGATCTCGACGTTGCGCACCGTGGTGTCCGGCCCGACCGTGGCGCCCGCCGCGACCGACGAGGCGCCGAAGATCTGCGTGCCGGGCAGCAGCGTCACGTCTGGGGCGAGGTCCACGTCGACGTCCACCCAGGTGGTCGCGGGGTCGACCACGGTGACCCCGGCCCGCATCCAGCGCTCGAGGACGCGGCGGTTCAGCTCGGCGCCCAGCGCCGCCAGCTGCACCCGGTCGTTGATGCCCTCGACCGAGACACGGTCGTCGGTGCGCAGCGCCCGCACGTGCCCGCCCTCGACCCTGGCCAGGGCGAGCACGTCGGTGAGGTACATCTCGCCCTGCGCGTTGTCGCGCCCGAGGCGGCCCAGGGCGTCGCGCAGCGCCGCGGCGTCGAACACGTAGACGCCGGAGTTGATCTCGTCGATGGCCCGCTGGGCCTCGTCGGCGTCGCGCTCCTCGACGATGCCGGTCACCTCTCCGGTGCCGGGGTCGCGCACGATCCGTCCATAACCAGCGGGGTCGGGCACCTGGGTGGTCAGCACGGTCACCTGGTTGCCGTCGGCGTGGTGGGCGACCAGCAGCTCGGCGACGGTGCCGGCGTCCAGCAGCGGCACGTCCCCGGAGAGCACGACGACCGCACCGGCCGCCGAGGCACCCAGGGCGTCCATCGCCACCTGGACGGCCCGTCCGGTGCCAGGCACCTCGTCCTGGTCGACGAGCAGCGCCTCGGGGTCGAGGTGCTCGACGTGCGCGGCGACCTGGTCGCGGCCGTGCCGCACCACGACGACGACCTTCTCGGGCGCCAGCGTGCGGGCGGTGGTCAAGACGTGGCCGAGCAGGCTGCGCCCACCGATCTCGTGCAGGACCTTGGGGACCGCCGAGCGCATCCGGGTGCCTTCCCCAGCGGCGAGGACGATGACGGCTGCCGGGCGTGGGATGGTCACCAGGTGCGCTCCTCAGAGCTCGGCCACCGTGCGGCGGCGTCTGTCAGGGGGTAGACGAACTCTACCGCCCGCTGGTGCCGACGACGGCGAGATGCTGGTGATTCCTGTGCTCCGCCTCCAGGATTCGAACCTGGACCGCAAGGCTCCAAAGGCCTGCGTGCTGCCGTTACACCAAGGCGGATCGCGAGGGACAGTCTGCCAGCCCCGGTCTGCCGTCACAGACCCAGGTCGGGAGTCCGGTGCCACCGGGCTCCCGGAAGGGGCATGATGAGGGCCGTGTCCGACAGCAGACGTTCGAGGATGACGGGGAGCGAGCGGCGTGCCCAGCTGGTCGAGGTCGCGCGCACGCTGTTCGCCGAGAAGGGCTTCGAGCAGACCAGCGTGGAGGAGATCGCGGCCAGGGCCAACGTCTCCAAGCCCGTGGTCTACGAGCACTTCGGCGGCAAGGAGGGCATCTACGCGGTCGTCGTGGACCGCGAGACCCAGGCCCTGACCGGTGCGCTGACCGCGGCCCTGGACAAGGGCGGCCACCCGAAGACCCTGGTCGAGCAGACCGCGCTCGCCCTGCTGGGGTATATCGAGAACAACGAGGACGGCTTCCGTATCCTCGTCAGGGACTCGCCCGTCGCCCAGGCGACGGGCACCTTCTCGTCCTTGATCGGGGACGTCGCCACCCGGGTCGAGCACCTGCTGGCCGACCAGTTCAAGAAGCGCGGCCAAGACCCCAAGACCGCGCCGATGTACTCCCAGATGCTGGTCGGCATGGTGGCCCTGACCGGGCAGTGGTGGCTCGACGCGCGCAGCCCCCGCAAGGACGAGGTCGCCGCCCACCTGGTCAATCTCGCCTGGAACGGCCTCGCCGGCCTCGAACGCCGCCCCCGCCTGACGACCAGCTGATCGTCGCGTGGCGAGCGGTTGAATCCGTGGATACCCCGCCATGAAGAAACTCGACGTCACGTAACCTGTGCCCCATGCTCGATGCTCCACGTGATGAGGTCGGTCGGATCGTCGCCGCCTGGCGACGGGAACGGCCCGACCTGGACGTCAGCCCGCTCGAGGTGCTGTCACGGATCAGCCGGCTCGCCCGTCACCTGGACCTGGCCCGACGCGCCACGTTCGCTTCTCACGACCTGGAGACCTGGGAGTTCGACGTCCTGGCCGCCCTGCGCCGCCAGGGTATGCCCTACCGGCTCTCGCCCAGCGCCCTGCTCAACGAGACGCTGGTCACCTCGGGGACGATGACCAACCGGATCGACCGGCTCGAGGACCGTGGGATGGTGCGCCGCCTGCCTTCCCCCAACGACCGTCGCGGCATCTTGGTCGAGCTCACCCTGGAGGGGCGAACCCGCGTCGACGCGGCGCTGGCCACGTTGCTGACCGCCGAGCACTCCCTGCTGATCGGCCTCGGCGACGACGACACGCGCACCCTGGCCAGCCTGCTGCACGACGTGCTGGCCCCGTTCGACGCGCCCTGACCGCACCACGCCCGCGAGAAGACCCTGGGGTCCCGCACGCACCTCACGAGGGGCGACCCAACGCCACCGAGCGCTGGTGGGCGGCACGGGCCGCCGCGACCACGCCGGCCCTCACGCCGTGCGCGTCGAGCTCGGCCACGGCGGCGACCGTCGTCCCGCCAGGGGACGAGACCTGCTCGCGCAGCGCCGTCGGGCTCTCCTGCGTGCGGGCGGCCAACGCACCGGCACCCTCCACGGTGGCCACCGCGAGACGGACCGCCAGGTCACGGGTGAGGCCCAGCAGCACACCAGCCTCGGCCATGGCGTCGATCAGGTAGAAGGCGTAGGCCGGGCCCGAGCCGGAGATCGCGGTCACCGCGCCCAGGTCCGCCTCAGGGACCCGCACCACCAGGCCGGTCGCGGCGAGCAGGCGCTCGGTGAGGCTCAGGTGCTCCTCGGTGGCGGCGGAGCCCGCGGAGATCGCCGCGGCTCCTTTGCCGACCACGGCGGGGGTGTTCGGCATCACCCGGACCACCGGGGTGCCCACGGGCAGCGCCTGCTCGTAGGCGATCAGCGGGACACCCGCCGCCACCGAGACCACGAGCGTCGAGGGGTCGAGACGACCGGCCAGCTCGGTCAGGACGCCCGGCACGACGGCCGGCTTCACAGCGAGCAGCACGACCTGAGCGCCGGGCACGGCACCGGGCACGTCTGGCGCGATGCTCACCCCCAGCGTCGTGGCGAGCACCCGAGCCTTGTCCGGGTGAGGCTCGACGACGACGACGTCGTCCGGCTCGAAGCCGGCGGCACGGATCGCCCCGACCAAGACGCTGCCCATCACCCCGCCGCCGACGACGACCACCCGACCGTCTACCTGCTCCATCTCGCTCCTGTCGTCGTTCCAGCGTGCTGTCGCTCGTTCCAGAGGTGCTACCGGTCACCGTCGGCACCCGCGGGGTCCGCACCGGGACGGGCGGCCGGGTCAAGCTCGAGGTCGACGACCACCGGACGGTGGTCGCTGGCCTCACGGGCCTCGTCGTCGTCGGGAACCCAGGCGCGTCGCAGACGCAGCCTCGAGGATCCCAGCACCGCGTCGATCCGCACGTCAGGCGTGCCGGCCGGGAACGTAGACCCAGCACCTGCCGCGAGATCCGTCAGCGTCGCGGTCAGGCGCTGCCACGACGGACGCCCTGGGCGCTCGTTGAGATCACCCATCACCACCCGCGGGCCCTCGGCGCCCCACCGTCCGGCCAGCAGGTCCAGGTGGGCGGCTCTCGAGCTCGCCCGCAACGGCAGGTGCAGCACCAGCACCTGGATGCCGTCGACGGTGGCGCCGCTCGCACCTCGGCCCATCGGCAGCGGACGACGCCAGGTCGCCCGCTCGCGCGGCAGGCGCAGCCTGAAGACCTGGTCGACCTCGACATGGCTGGCCACGAGCAGCGCCGTCGTCCCCGCCGGGCCGCCGAGCACCACCGGCCGCAGGCCGGTGCGCCGTGCGAGGAGGGCGACCCGCACCCGCCCCAGCGGTCCTCGTCCCGGTTCTTGGAGCCCCACGACGTCCGCCCGCAGACGGCGGAGCACCTGAGCCACCTGCGCACCTCGACGCAGGCCCTCGACGTTGTAGCTGACGAACCGCACCCGACCAGCCTAGCGACGAGGGAAGCAGACGACTGGTGCCGGCCTCCTTCGAGGGGAGGCCGGCACCAGGGCGAGGAGCAGCGGTACGAAGGTCAGTCCGACCCGACCTGCTCGGTCTTGCGGCTCACCGCCAGGTCGGCAGCCTCAGCGGCCTCGGCGGCTTCCAGCTCTTGCTGGTAGATCTCCGGCTCGATGGGGCCGGTGCGGTCCACCCGCGCGGCACGGAACCGAGAGATGATGACCGCGCCGAACGCGATGAACATCGCCAGCAGCGCGATCAGCACCCGGGCGAGGTGGTTGGCGTCGTCGCCCACGGAGATCACCACGACGGCCGGGGCGATGAGCAGGGCCACGAGGTTCATCACCTTGATGAGCGGGTTGATCGCCGGGCCGGCGGTGTCCTTGAACGGGTCGCCGACCGTGTCGCCGATGACGGCGGCCGCGTGGGCCGGGGAGTTCTTCCCGCCGTGGTGACCGTCCTCGATGATCTTCTTGGCGTTGTCCCAGGCACCACCGGAGTTGGCCAGGAAGATGGCCATGAGCACACCGGTGCCGATGGCACCGGCCAGGAACCCGGCCAACGCGCCGATGCCCAGCCCGAAGCCGACGGCGATGGGCGCGAACGCGGCGAGCAGACCGGGAGGGGCCAGCTCACGCAGCGAGTCGCGCGTGCAGATGTCGACGACGCGCCCGTACTCGGGCCGCTCGGAGCCGTCCATGATGCCGGGCCGCTCGCGGAACTGCCGGCGCACCTCGAACACGATCGCGCCCGCGGCGCGGGTCACAGCGTCGATGGCCAGGCCGGAGAACAGGAACACCGTGGCGCCACCGAGGATCACGCCGACCAGGGTCACCGGCGAGATGATCTCGTAGGAGATCATCGACGCGACCACGTCGCTCAGGTCTCCGGCAGCCATGCCGGCGTTCGCCAGCACCCTCTCGAGCTCGGTCTTCACCGCGTCGCTGTAGGCACCGAACAGCGCGGTGGCCGCGAGCACGGCGGTCGCGATGGCGATGCCCTTGGTGATGGCCTTGGTGGTGTTGCCCACCGCGTCGAGGTCGGTGAGGATCTGCGCGCCCTCTTCGTCCACGTCGCCGGACATCTCCGCGATGCCCTGCGCGTTGTCGGAGACCGGCCCGAAGGTGTCCATCGCGACGATGACGCCGACGGTGGTCAGCAGACCGCACCCGGCCAGGGCGACGAGGAACAGCGCGAGCCACACCGAGCCGTTGGCCAGCAGGAACAGGGCGCAGATACCGGCCGCGAGGATGCCCGCGGTGTACACGGCCGACTCGAAGCCGACGCCGATGCCGGACAGCACGACGGTGGCCGGGCCGGTCAGGGTGGTGCGCGCCACGTGCAGGGTCGGGTTGCTCGTGGTCCCGGTGAAGTACCCGGTCAGCCACAGGATGATCCCGGCCAGCAGCACCCCGACGAGCACGGCCAGCGAGGCCACCAGGCGCGGGTCAGACAGCACGACGAGCCCGTCGGCGTGGTTCCAGAGCGCGTGGGTCTCGTCGACACCGGTGATCTGGTTGAACGTCGAGGGCAGGTAGGCGAACGCGGCGACCGCGGCGAGCACGACGCCGACGACGGCCGAGGTGTAGAACCCGCGGTTGATCGCCTTCAGGCCCGGCTCGTCGCCTCGCACCCGGGTGATGGCGATGCCCAGCGCCGCGACCAGCGCACCGATCGCGGTCACGATCAGCGGGAACACCATGCCCTGCTCACCGAACGCGGCCTTGCCCAGGATCAGCGCGGCGACCAGCGTCACCGCGTACGACTCGAACAGGTCGGCCGCCATCCCGGCGCAGTCGCCGACGTTGTCACCGACGTTGTCAGCGATGGTCGCCGCGTTGCGGGGGTCGTCCTCGGGGATGCCCTGCTCGACCTTGCCGACCAGGTCGGCCCCGACGTCGGCGGCCTTGGTGAAGATGCCGCCACCGACACGCATGAACATCGCCAGCAGGGCGGCGCCGAAGCCGAAGCCCTCGAGCACCCCGGCAGCGCCGAGGCCGAAGATCAGCTGCACCGACGCCGCGCCGAGCAGACCCAGGCCGACGACGCTCATGCCGACCACGCCGCCGGTGCGGAACGCGATCTGGGCACCGAGCACACGCCCGCCGGGCTTGCCGGCCGCCGCCGCGACCCGGACGTTCGCCCGGGTCGCCAGCCACATGCCGAGGAAGCCGATGCCCGCCGAGAAGGCGGCACCGAGCAGGAAGTACACCGAACGTCCGGCCTTCACACCCGCGTCGCCAGGCAGCAGCCAGAGCAGGGCGAACACCAGGACGGCGAAGAGCGCCAGGGTGCGGAACTGTCGCCGCAGGTAGGCGGACGCTCCTTCTTGCACGGCCTGGGCGATCGCCTTCATCGACACGGTGCCGTCGTCAGTCCGGAGCACCTGGCGGGCCAGCACCGCAGCCAGCACCAGGGAAGCCAGGCCCAGGGCCGCGATCACGGCGACGATGATGGTGCTCTGTGTCTGGAGAGCACCACCAGACGTCACGAGGGGAAGGCTCGTCGGAGCGAGCAGGAACATACGTCCTCCATCATGAGGCAGGGTCCGCACCACTGTGGGTGTCCCGTCGGACGGCATCGTCGCCAGACCGATCTGAGGATTCTAGTGGGATGAATAAGCTTCCCAGGGGGTCACCAGACAGAAGTTAACCCGTTCTTCCACGGCTGACCAGCCCAGACACCGCCCAGCAGGCACGCTGAAGGCGCTCGCCACCGTCCGCTCCCCCAGATGGCCTACTGGGCAGACTGGTACAAAAGGGTCAGATGGTCCACTGGTCGTGGACGACGCCGAGGAGACGGTAGGTCCCGTCGATCTCACGGAAGACCAGGCGGAGGGCTGACCAGGTGTGGTCGTCGCTCGGGAAGGCGTACTCGACCCACTGGGCGTCCGGCCCGAAAAACTCGGGGATGTTGCTCAGCGTGTTGCCGCCGACCTGGTACTCGTTCTCGGCCACGAGCGGGGCGGCGGTGTAGTCGCGGTCCCAGACGAAGCGCTCCCAGTAGTCGGCGAAGGTCAGCTCGATCGGCTCGCCGCTGCCGTCCCAGTGCCCCCACACGTAGGTCGTGCTCGCCGTCGCGCCCAGCCGCTCGACCTCTTCCGCGTCGAGCCGGATCGGGTAGTCCTGGATGTACGCGTAGGGCGAGAAGACGAGCCCCTCGTCGGGATCCATCATCTCGAGCAGCGTCAGGTAGCTCTGGTCGTCCAGGTCTTCCAGGTCCCTCAACGCCTCCAGGGCGCGGTCGGCGGCGCCGCGCAACGAGGTCGAGTCGACCGCAGAGCCCGAGCCCACCCCAGGCGAGCCACCGGGAGAGGCGGTAGACACGATCTCAGGGATGTCGGAGCACCCTGCCATGCCGACCGCCAGGGCCACGACCACCACGAACCGTCCCGCTCTACGCACAGGCCTAGCCTGCCAGAACCAAGACCGCCGCGAGGGTGAAGGCCGCGGGCTATGAGCGCGCGGCGGTGAGGCGCTGCTGGTAGGTGGGGGTGGTCGTGGACACCGAGGGCACGCAGCTCACCCTGGCCGAGGGAACGGGGGTCCGGTGTCCGCACAACCGCCGTCCGCTGTGCCGCGTCCCAACGAGCCCAGGTCCGCGTTTCGACGAGCTGAAGGTCGCGTTTCTGCGGATTGGCTTGCTGGCCACACGTTGGTCAGGCACTCTTGACGTGTGGACACGCTGATCCCGAGGCACGCGGAGGGCCTGGCGCGCGAGCTTCTCGACCTGTTCCCCGGCCTGGTGGTCGAAGGTGCGCGACAAGTCGGCAAGAGCACCCTCGCGGCCATGCTCGTCCAGGGACGTGACGCGACCGTCCTCAACCTGGACGACGAACCCACCCGCACGGTGGCGGTGTCTGACCCACAGTGGTTCGTCGCGCAGGCGGGATCGGGAATCCTGGTGATCGACGAGATACAGCGCGTCCCTGAGCTGACCCTGGCGGTCAAGGCCGCCATCGACCGCGACCAGCGCCCAGGACGCTTCGTCCTCACCGGCTCGGCGTCGCTGCTGCGGGTGCGGGGGCTTGCTGACAGCCTCGCGGGCAGGGCTGGCAGGCTCACCCTGTTCGGCCTGAGCCAAGGTGAACGAGAGCGGAGGCTGGACGACTTCGTGGCGACGGTCGCCGCTTCCTTGGCAGACGGGCGCGACGAACAGCTGACCGCGTTCACCAGCCAGACCGCGCGGGAAGACTACGCCCAGCGGGTGTGTACCGGTGGGTATCCCCGCGTTCAGGGACTGCCAGAGCGCTCCCGCAGGCTGTGGCTGGATGCTTATGTGGACGGGCTGGTCCACCGCGACCTGGCCGAGCTGCGGCGCGAGTACGACCCCCGCAGAGCGATGGCGGTCCTGCGGTTCTTGGCTGCACGACCATCGGCAGAGCTGGTCAAGGCGAGGCTGGCCCAGGATGCCGAGCTGCCAGCCAGCACGGCCACCGGCTACCTAGACCTCTTGGAGGCTGTCGGCCTGACCACCGTGCTTCCGTCATGGACCACCAACCTGACCAGACGGCAGACCAAGCGCGCGAAAACCCTGCTGCTGGACTCGGGCCTGGCCGCACGGTTGAGCCGACTGACAGCCGACCACCTCAGCCAGGTCCGATACAGCGAGTCCTTCGGGGCGTTGCTGGAGTCCTTCGTCACCGCCGAGCTGCTGAGACAACGAACCTGGTCCGCCGAAGAATACGAGCTGTTCCACTACCGCGACCGTGACGGCAGCGAGGTCGACCTCGTGATCGAGCTGGCCGACGGGCGTGTCATCGGCATCGAGGTCAAAGCCTCGACGACGTACCGCGGAGACCAGTTCAACGGTCTGCGCACGATGCGCGACCTCCTGGGCGACCGCTTCGCAGGCGGCTTCGTCCTCTCGACAGCCACCACCGGCTACCGCTACTCCGACCGTCTGTACGGACTCCCCGTCTCAGCCCTGTGGTCGCTCGGCACCTGAACCAGCATGGAAGGCACTTGAGCGACAAGGTTGTGCACATCCAATTCGCATACCGCGGGGCTTGTCGACTGCGCGTGCGTCCAGCTACGAGCGTGCGGCAGCAAGGCGGGCCTGGTAGGTGGGGGTGGTGCCGTCGGGGCGGACGGTCTGGAGGGTGTGGTCGCGGACACCGAGGGCACGCAGGGTTGTGGTGAGCTCAGTGACGTCGGTGTCGTCGAGCACCGTGGGGTCGACGGTGGTGCGGACCTGGAGGGGCACGCCCGCGTCGAGAGCCAGGCGCAGCGAACGGAAGGCGGCGTCGGCGCTGGCGGTCGGGCCACCGACACCGGTGATCGCGCGGTAGAGGCGGGCCGGGGCCTTGATGTCGAGCCCTACCCAGTCCACGAACGGCAAGACCCGGGCGAGAGCCTCCGGGTAGGCGCCCGCGGTGTGCAGACCCACGCTGAAGCCCCGGTCGCGCACCTGACGGGCCGCGTCGACCAGACCAGCCTGACGGGTCGGCTCCCCACCGGAGAACACCACCCCGTCCAGCAGACCGGCACGCTGGTCGAGCAGGTCGACCACTTCGCTCCACCCGACGACGCCGGGGGCCTGAGGGTCCAGGATCGCGGCGTTGTGGCAGTACCCGCACCGCCACGGGCACCCCTGCAAGAACACCGTCGCCACCAGCCGATCCGGCCAGTCGCACGTAGACAGGGGAACAAGACCAGCGATCGCCAGCCCCTCGGCTTCGGAAGGCCGAACGCTCACCGCACCACCTCCCAACCCCCTGACCTCACCTCAATAGCGCGTGCCGCCCCCACCAACCCCTGACCACCGTCCCCCGCACCGACGGTGACCCCTGCACCTGCCGACCCACGACTGTCGTCAGGTGGGCCGAAGAAGCGGGTCGGATCGTGGTGCCGCCGCGCTGGCTTCCGGGGCTGGCGGGAGCCCGGCTCTGCCGGGCGAGGGTCGCGCGGCGGCACCACGATCCGACCCGCGCCCCCGACCACCCTGGCAAGCACCGTCACCCAGCAAAAGCCGGCTCGAGGAACGGCACGCGCTCCGCCTGCTCCCCCTTCTTGCCGACGTTGAAGCTCGACACGGGGCGGTGGTAGCCCATGACGCGGGTCCACACCTCGGTGTCGGTGCCGCAGTCGGGGCAGGTCGGCTGCTCGCCGTCGAGGTATCCGTGCGCGACGCAGATCGAGAACGTGGGGGTCACCGTGAGGTAGGGCAGATGAAAGCGCGTCAGCGCCCGGCGCACCAGCGTCTTGCAGGCGGCGGCGGACGACACCCTCTCTGACATGTACAGGTGCAGCACGGTGCCGCCGGTGTACTTCGTCTGGAGCTCGTCCTGGCGGGTCAGGGCCTCGAACGGGTCGTCGGTGAAGCCGACAGGCAGCTGGGAGGAGTTGGTGTAGTACGGGTTGACGTCCGTGCCGGCCTGGAGGATGGCAGGGAAGCGCTTGCGGTCCTCCTTGGCGAACCGGTAGGTGGTGCCCTCGGCGGGGGTGGCCTCGAGGTTGTACAGGTTCCCGGTCTTCTCCTGGAGCTCGACCATCCGTTCGCGCACGTGGTCGAGCACGCGCACGGCCATGGCGTGGCCGTCCGGGTCGGTGATGTCGAGCGCGTCGCCGGTGAAGTTGCGGATCATCTCGTTGATCCCGTTGACGCCGATCGTGGAGAAGTGGCTGTCCAGGCTGCCGAGGTAGCGCTTGGTGTACGGGAACAGCCCGTGGTCCATGAGAGCGGTGATCGTGCGTCGTTTGAGCTCCAGCGACTCCCCGGCCAGGTCGACCAGCCGGTCGAGGGCGGCGATCAGCCCGGGCTCGTCGCCGGCGTGGGTGTACCCGAGCCGGGCACAGTTGACGGTCACCACACCGACCGAGCCGGTCTGCTCGCCGGAGCCGAACAGCCCGTTGCCGCGCTTGAGCAGCTCACGCAGGTCCAGCTGGAGGCGGCAGCACATGGACCGCACGTCGCCGGGCTCCATGTCGGAGTTGATGAAGTTCTGGAAGTACGGCAGGCCGTACTTCGCGGTCATCGCGAACAGCAGGTCGGTGTTGGGTGAGTCCCAGTCGAAGTCGGCGGTGATGTTGTAGGTCGGGATGGGGAAGGTGAACACCCGGCCCGAGGCGTCCCCGGCGGTCATCACCTCCATGTAGGCACGGTTGATGAGGTCCATCTCTGGTTGGAGGTCGCCGTAGGTGAAGCCGCACGGCTCGTCTCCGACGAAGACGACCTCGTCGCGCAGGTCGGCCGGGCACACCCAGTCGAACGTCAGGTTGGTGAACGGGGTCTGGGTACCCCAGCGGCTCGGCACGTTGAGGTTGTAGATGAGCTCTTGGACGCCCTGGCGCACCTGCTCGTAGGTCATGTCGTCGAGCCGCACGTACGGGGCCATGAAGGTGTCGAAGGAGCTGAACGCCTGGGCGCCGGCCCACTCGTTCTGCATGGTGCCGAGGAAGTTCACGATCTGGCCGATGGCCGAGCTGAAGTGCTTCGGCGCGGTCGCCTCGACCTTGCCTGGCACCCCGTTGAACCCCTCGGCCAGCAGGCGCCGCAGCGACCACCCGGCGCAGTAGCCGGAGAGCATGTCGAGGTCGTGGATGTGCAGGTCTCCCTCACGGTGCGCCTGCCCGACCTCGGGCGGATACACCTGGGAGAGCCAGTAGTTGGCGATCACCTTGCCGGCGGTGTTGAGGATCAGCCCACCGAGCGAGTAGCCCTGGTTGGCGTTGGCGTTGACGCGCCAGTCGCTGCGGTCCAGGTACTCGTCGATGCTGGCTGCGACGTCGACGGTGACGGGTTCGGTCAAGGCTTGCTCCCCCGAGATGTTGTGCCTGATGGGGTCACGCACCCCTAGATGTAGTAATTACACGCCGAGGATTCGACCCATCACGGGGACGTACGTCCCAAGCCTGGCACCACCGTCGGCCAGCTGGCGCGGCCCACCGCGTCTACCTCGCCGCACAGCCCTGTCTCACCGCGCGGCCATGCCTCACCACGCCGTCACACCGCGCAGCCACAACACCCCGCGCGGCCCCAGCAGCGGGCGGTCACGCCCCGGCCACACCCCACTCGTAGGCCCTGGCCACCAGCTGGGCGCGGGAGACGCACCCTGTGCGGGAGAGCAGCCCGTGCACCTGAGCCTTGACCGCCGACTCCGACAGCCCGAGCTCGACGCCGATCTGGCGGTTGGTCCTCCCTCGGGCGAGCGCGACGAGCACCTTCCGGTCGCGCTCGGAGAGGCTCACCGGGATCGTCACCGGCGCCTGAGCGGTCACCGAGTCCAGGTCGCGCCAACGCCGCACCAGGCGTCCGGTCACCTTGGGGTCCACGACGCTCTCCCCACGGCTCACCGCCTGGACCGTGGAGATCAAGGTCGCCGGCTCGGAGTCCTTCAGCAGGAAGGCGTCAGCACCGGCGCGCAGGGCGCCGACCAGGTATTCCTCGTCGTCGAAGGTGGTCAGCACGAGGATGCGCACCGCGGCGGTGCGCGGGTCGGCGCGCAGCCGGCGGGTGGCCTCGACCCCGTCCATACCTGGCATCCGCACGTCGAGCACCACCACGTCGGGCTGGCGCGCGAGCACCTCCGTGAGGCACCCCTCCCCGTCGCCCGCCTCACCGACCGTCTCGATGCCGGGCTCGTGGTCGAGGATCATCCGCAGCCCCATCCGGATGGTCGGCTGATCGTCCACGACGACGACGCGCACGCTCATGGCGCCTCCTCAGGCTCAGGGTCGACGGGCTCAGGGTCGACGGGCTCAGGGTCGACCGGGATCTCCAGCACCACCAGCCAGCCCGACCCGTCCGGGCCGACCTTCAGCGTCCCGTCGACAGACGCCGCCCGTTCTCTCATGTTCGCCAGCCCGTGACCGCCCGACGACTCGTCAGGGTCGGCGGGTCCAGGGTCGGTGATCTCCAGCCGCACCCGGCCGTCCTCGACCTCGAGCAGCAGCGCGGCCCTGGTCGCCTGGGAGTGCAGCAGCACGTTCGTCAGCGACTCCTGGGCGACGCGCACCAGGGCGAGCTCGACCGCGGCCCCCAGGTGGGGCAGCCGCTCGGGCAGGTGAGCCTCGACCCGCAGCCCGGCGTCACCGACCCGGGCGATCACCGCTGGCAGCTCGGCCATGGTGTCCACCGGGTGCCACAGGGTGTCGGGCTCGGCCTCCCGCGACGGGTCAGGGTGGTCTTCCTCGCGCAGCACCCGGACCACCGAGCGCATCGCGTCCAGCGCCTCGCGCCCGCTGTGGGCGACCCACCGCACCGCTTCCCGAGGCTCTTCAGGTTTTTCGTCGGCGACGAGCTCGGCCGCCTCGGCCCGGATCACCACCGCCGAGACGTGGTGGGCGACCACGTCGTGCAGCTCACGGGCGATGCGGGTGCGCTCGGCCCGCACCTGCGTCCGCGCGTGGACCTCCCGCATGGCGAGCAGCTGGGTGTTGCGCTCCGTGAGCGCCTGCCGGGTCTCGTTCAGCTGGCCGGTGACGAACCCGACGACGACCGCCACGAACGCCAGCACCATGCGCACCAGGGCGTCTGAGGGGCGTTCGAGGCCGAGCCAGAAGCCGAGAGCCCATGGGGCCGCCTCGACGTCCTTGACGAAGTACGTCCAGTCCATGAGAGGCAACCACATCGCTGTCCGGAAGCCCATCGACAGCACCAGGGCTGACACGACCGACACCAGACCGAGCAGCACCACGGGCACCCGGCGAGCCATCGCCCCCGCGTAGGCGGCAGCGAGCAGGGGGAGCATCAGCAGGTCTGTGAAGGGGTACGGCGAACGGAGCAGCATCGGGTACCCGATCGCGGTGGCCCAGAACACGGCCGTCGGCGCCGAGCGCCGCAGGAGCAGGATCGCCATCAAGAACACACCCGCGACCTGCAAGTTCTCCAGGAGGTCCCGGGCGGGGAACCAGAACGGCGTGCGGACCGCCACGAAGAGACCGCCGAACCAGACCACCCCGACGACGAGGGCCAAGAGGACGTCGCGCAGCCGGGTCGTGCGGAGCGCGGCCGCTCCGCGTCGCAGGTCGCCACCCATGGCGCGACCCACCCCGGACTCGCTCCACATCGACCGCCCCGCCACCGCGAGAGCGCGCGGCACGGCCGACCCGACCCGGGGCGCCCGCGGCGCGGGCTGGCCGCTCTCGACCGACGCCGGCATGTCAGGTGGCCGAACGGCTCGGAGGCGCTGGGCTGGTGCGCCCGGCAGCGAAGCCGACGACGACCGCCATGAAGGCCAGCACCATGCTCATCACGGTCTGCGACGGGTCGAAGAACCAGCCGAGCTCGATGCTCCCGGACTCCGACCAGAGCGCGCTGTCGCGGATCATGCCGAGCAGGCTCCCGTCGAGCAGCCACCAGCGGGAGAACCCGAGCGACAGCAGCAGGGCCGACACGACCGACACCAGGCCGAGCAGCGCCACGGGAGCCCGACGGGCCGCCGCCGCCGCGTAGGCGGCGACGAGCAGGGGAAGAAGCAGCACGTCAGCCTGGAACACCGCCGACCTGAGGAAGAACGGGTAGCCGAGCGCGACGACCCAGAACACGACCGTCGGTGCCGAGCGCCGCAGCAGCACGATCAGCACCAGCAGCGCACCTGCCAGCTGCAGCCCTCCCAGCCGGCACGGGGCGGGGAACCAGAGCGACGAACGGTGGAGCAGGTACAGCCCGACGAACCAGACCGTCCCCACGGTCACGGCCCAGAGCAGGTCGCCCAGCGACGTGCCCCGCACCAAGGCCCTCGCGCCCCGCCGCAGGTCACCGACGATGGAACGAGCGAGCCCCTCTTCTCCTCGCGGCGAGAGGTCTGGCCGGGCAGCAGCACGGTCCGGACCAGCCTCGACGCCTCCCGACGACCCCGAGGGCAGGGCCGGCTCAGGCCCCGCCGGCGTCGGGCGGTCGCTCTCGACTGGCATCACGGGCCACACGGTACGCACCTGGACGATCAGGCACGGCCAGTCTCGGGTCGGAGAACTGACGATCATCCGATCGCACCGGTCTGCCTGTCGCAGAACCATCCGTCAGGCTCATGCCGATGATCGAACGGTGGGCCACACTGGTCGCCTGTGACGATGGCACGCCCCGAGCAGACCCGTGAGTCGGTGCACCGACGCCGGTGGCTGGTCTTGGGCGGCCTCGCCGCAGCGGTCGTCGTGCTGCGCCTGCTGTCGTCGTGCACGGCCGGCCCGCCCCAGGCCGACGCGACACCAGAGCGACCGACCCAGGCCGCCTGGACGACGTGCTCACCCCACCTGCCCGGGCTCACCTCCTCCAACCTCCCTCTCTGACGAGGCGCACACCACCAGAGCGCACACCACGCAGGCCGCCGAGACGCGGCCACCGCCCGAGGCCGCCGGTGCCAGACTGGGCGGATGGTCGGCCCCGGCGAGCTGTACGAAGCCCTCGTCGCCGGGGGTGCCCGTGCCGACCGGGTGACCCACGCCCGGGTGCTGCCCGCACGGGAGGGCCGGACCGCACCGTGGCCGGCCTGGGCTGATCCCGCGCTGGTCGCCGGGTACCGGGCGCTCGGGGTCGAGGCCCCGTGGGAGCACCAGGTGGTCGCGGCCGAGGCGGTGCACGAGGGTCGGCACACCGTGCTCGCCACGTCGACCGGGTCGGGCAAGTCGCTGGCGTTCTGGTTGCCCGCGCTGACCGCCGCCCGCGCGGCACGTGAACCAGCAGCACGTGAACCAGCAGGGCACGGACGAGCAGGGCACGGACGAGCGGGGCGCGGTGCGACCGTGCTGTACCTGGCGCCGACGAAGGCGCTGGCCGCCGACCAGATGGCGGGGCTGCACCGGCTGGTCAGCGCGGCCGGGGTGCGTGACCTGCACCTGGCCACGTGCGACGGGGACACCGGCACCGACGAGCGACGCTGGGTGCGCGAGCACGCCGACGTGGTGGCGACCAACCCGGACTTCCTGCACTTCTCGCTGCTGCCCGGTCATGCCCGCTGGGGGCGGCTGCTGTCACGGCTGGCGTTCGTCGTGGTCGACGAGTGCCACGCCTTCCGGGGGGTGTTCGGGGCGCACGTGGCGCTGGTGCTGCGCCGCCTGCGCCGGGTCGCGGCCCACCACGGGGCGTCGCCGGTGCTCGTCTGCGCGTCGGCGACCACGTCTCAGCCTCAGACCAGCACGGCGCGTCTGATCGGGGTGCCTGCCAGCGAGGTCGTCGCCGTCACCGACGACACCTCACCGGCCGGTGCTCGCACCGTCGTGCTGTGGCAGCCGCCCGAGCCGCCGGACTCTCGGCCCCGCCGGACGGCCACGGCCGAGACCGCTGACCTTCTCGCCGACCTGGTCGCGGCCGGTGGGCGGGCACTGGCCTTCACCCGGTCGCGGCGGGGCGCCGAGACGGTGGCGTCGGCGGCGCGCGCCCACCTGGACCAGGTCGCGCCAGAGTTGCCCGACCGGGTGCGGGCGTACCGCGGCGGCTACCTGCCCGAGGAGCGCCGGGCGCTGGAGGCCGCGGTGCGCGACGGGAGCGTGCGCGCCCTGGCCACGACGAACGCCCTAGAGCTGGGCGTGGACATCAGCGGGCTGGACGCTGTGCTGGTCGCCGGGTTCCCGGGCACACGGGTGTCGTGGTGGCAGCAGGCGGGGCGGGCCGGGCGCGCCGGGGCCGACGGGCTCGTCGTCCTGGTGGCCAGGGAAGACCCCATCGACGCCTACCTGCTGCACCACCCTGAGGCGCTGCTGGACGCCCCGGTCGAGCCGGTGGTGCTCGACCCGGACAACCCCGCGGTGCTCGCCGCGCACCTGGCCGCGAGCGCCGCCGAGGTCCCGCTGCGGGCGGACGACCTCGACCTGTTCGGCCCCGCGGCGGGCGAGGTGCTCACCGAGCTGACCGACCGTGGCTTCCTGCGGCGGCGCGGGTCCGGTGTCGCGGGTCGGGAATCCCTGGTCGGGTGTGGTGCTGGGCGGGATGCATCGCAAGGCGGAGGAGGAGGTCGCACTAGAGGTGCGTCCGACGACGACAACGCAGCGAGGCGCCCGCCCGGTGCCGCAGACGATCAGGGATTCCCGGTGCGCGACACCAGTACGTGGTACTGGACGCACGCCCAGCCGGCGTCGTCGCTGACCGATCTGCGCGGCTCGGGCGGCGCCCCGGTCCAGGTGGTCGAGCAGGGCACCGGGCGGGTGCTCGGCACGGTCGACGCGGCGTCGGCCGACGCGACCGTGCACCCCGGCGCGGTGTACGTGCACCAGGGCCGCACGTTCGTCGTGGACGACCTGGCCGCTGACGAGCCTCTGGCGCTGGTCACCGCGCAGGACGTGGATCACGGCACCTGGGCACGGTGGCTGACGTCCACGACGGTGGTCAGGGTGGACGCCCAGGCCACCTGGGGCCCGCTGACCTGGTCGCACGGGCTGGTCGACGTGACCACGCAGGTCGTGTCTTTCCTGCGCCGCCGTCTGCCCGACCTGGCGGTGCTCGGCTCCGAAGAGCTCGACCTGCCGCCCCGCACCGTCCGCACCACGGCGGTGTGGTGGACCGTGCCCGCGACGCTGCTGGCCGAGGCAGGTATCAGCACGGAGGCGGCCCCGGGAGCCCTGCACGCCGCCGAGCACGCGGCGATCGGCCTGCTGCCGCTGCTGGCCACGTGCGACCGCGGCGACCTGGGCGGCCTCTGTTCCTCGCTACGCTCGTCAACACCCTCAATCGGCTCGGAGGAACGAGCGAGCTCGCTCGTCTCTCGCCTCAATCGGGTGTCAACCCTGACCCACCCCGACACCGGCGAGGCCACCGTGTTCGTCCACGAGGCCTTCCCCGCCGGGTTCACCCGCCGAGGCTACGACCTGGGCCCAGCCTGGCTGCGCGCGACCCGCGACACGATCGCCTCATGCCCCTGCCCGACCGGCTGCCCCGCCTGCGTCCACTCCCCCAAGTGCGGTAACGCCAACGACCCCTTGGACAAGGCCTCCGCCCTACGCCTGATCGACGCGATCCTCACCCACACCCCGGGCCCCGAAGGACCCTGAGGACACAGAAGGCGCGTCGGTGTCACTCAGGCGCGCTGCCGCCTCTGGCCTCGGGGAGCAAGGGCTTCCAGTCCTCGTCGTCCTTCCACTCCTCCACCGGGAGACGAGAGCCACCCAGACCCTTCAGACCCTGGCCCATCTTCCGCTGCTGCTGGGGCTGCCCAGCAGCACCGGCGGTACCACCGACCATGCCCGGCGGGTGCCCCGCACCTGCGGCCCCCGCACCCGAGACCCCCGCGCCTGCGCCTGGGGCGCCGACAGGACCACCAGCACCGCCGACGGCACCGGGAGCGTAACGTCCGGTACCTGCTTCCAGACCGCGCAAGCCCATGCCCATAGGGCGTCCGGTCGGGCCGATATTGGCACCCGACGCACCAGCGGCACCAGCGCCGACCTGGCCGGCGAGCATCCCACCACCAGCGCCGCCCGCGCCCGAGGCTCCGCCGAGGCCGCCGGCGCCCAGCAGACGCCCCGCGGCCAGCAGGCCCGCCCCGCCAGCACCGGTCAGGAGCCCGCTGCCGACGACGCTGTCAGCAGCGCCCGCCTTCCCAGGAGACAGCGGATACCCCGAGGGGTGGACTCCCGCAGGTGTGGGGTCCTGACCAGGGGCGAACACTCCCCCGCCGGGAAGACCGGGGATGTACCCGGCAGGGTAGACAGCATCCTGACCCCCGGGGATGCGCCGGTTCGGACCGACCCACCGGTCGGTGTCCTCCTCACCCACCTCCGGAGGATCAGGAAATACCCCTTCGTCCCCACCGCCGGGGTATTCCTGCTCGAGGGCCACCAGCCGGTAGTAGGCCCGGTCGAGGTGGTCGCACACAGCCAGGTAGCGCTGACGGGCCGCTTCTTGCTGGGCGGCCTCGTCAGCCTCGGCCTGCATCTGACCAAGGTGGTCAGTGGTGAAGTCGACCAGGTCCCACCCCCACTGCAACAACGTCTGACGCACCGGAGCAGCCCGCACCTTCTCCACCACGTCCAGCGCCTCCAACGCCATCTGACGTCCCTCGTTGGCGTAGTCGACCTCCTCCCGGGCCTTGCTCACCCATGCAGCCTCGGTCTCTAGCTCGGCCGCATACCCCAACGTCGCTTCCCGGTATGCCTCACCGGTCTGAGCACCGAACACCGGCTGAGCGGCCATCGTCGTCAACGACTCGGCGAACTCCTCCTTCCAGCCCACCAAGGTGTCTGAGGCATGGATCCCCCAGAACTCACCCTCATAGATCGCGTAAAGCTCCCGCTTCCAGTCCTTGTCCACCATCACGGCCTCCTATGTTTTCTCATCGAATGTTTCTCGCTCGGACGTCGAGCGTGGTTCGTGCGCGCCAGGCCTGGTGGCCCGTCGCGTCTCCTCACACGGCTCCTCCTCGCCCGCGCCTGGCGACCACGACCACCGCCACGACCACCCCCGCACCCAGCAGCACAACCACCACCGCGACCACCACCCACACCCACCCCGGCACACCGGCCGTGACGTCCGCACCGGACGAACCCGAGGAATCCGGCGACGGCGAGACCGTCGCCGTCGGCGCGGTAGCGAACGGGTCCGGAGAGAACGCCCCAGCGATATCAGCCGCAGACAAGTCCTCACGGAACTTCGCCTCAGGAACGATCAACGGACTCACATCCGGATACCCCGTCGGATCATCAGCAACCATCCCCACCAGGTTCACCGTCCCGTGCCCCACCACGGCCGGATCACCAGGGACCGCATGAGCCACCAGCACCTGCAACAGCTGGTTCGGCGTCGCCTCAGGATGAGCCGACCACACCACCGCCAACACACCAGCAACGATCGGCGTCGCGAACGAGGTGCCAGCACCAAGCCTCGTCGGAACCCAGTCATGAGTGCTCAAGTCCCCTTGAAGCAAGATGCCCACACCCGGAGCCGCGACGGTGATCTTGCGCACCGGATACGGACCACGCGAAGTCCCCTCACCCATCACCTGCCCGTCCACCCCGACCGCCTGGACACCGACAGTGCCGTTGAGCTCACCGATTGACGCCAAGTCCCCAGGCTGGGAAGGGAGCGAGGAGACGATGACCACGCCTTGGTTCAGTGCCCACGCCACCTCTTGACGCGTCCACGCGCTAATAGGGCCGCTGGTCTGGGTGCTGATGATCTTCGCACCGTCGTTCACTGCCTGAACGATCGCCGAACCCAGACCACCACACATGGCGGTGTTGCGGAGATTTCCAGCAGGGCTACCGATCGCGTAGAACTTCACCGTCGCATCAGGAGCTATCCCGCGGACCGACGGCTGGCCCTCGAAGCCGACGCCCGTGCCGACGATGGTCGCTACGACATTGCTGCCGTGGGAGGTCGAGAACGTGAGTGCCTCGCCCGTGGCAGGCAGGTTCGCCCCGGTGTCGGGGTCCTTGCACAAGGACCTCCCACCGTTCATGATCTGCACGTCAGCACCCTGGAGCACCGGCAGACTCGGGGTGATACTGGCGTCGATGACCGCCACGGTCACCCCCTGGCCCCTGTGTCCAGCCGCGTGGACCTGGGCCGTGCCCAACGTCTGGTGGTACCACTGACCGTCACCGTCCACCGCCGACGCAGGACCTGCCACCCCCACGAGCGGCACCAGAGCGACCACAGCCGCGACCACCCACCCCCAACCACCACCGCGCCGGCGGCTAACCGAGCTCGCATGTCGCCTTTCGCCCACACCCGCCATCACGACCTCCTAGCCTTGATCGAACGCCCAACCGATCTCATACGTGCTGATCCTGTCGACCCCTCACGTCTCCTCACACGGTTCCTCCTCGCCCGCGTCTGGCGATCACGATCACCGCCACGACCACCCCCGCACCCAGCAGCACAGCCACCACCGCGACCACCACCCACACCCACCCCGGCACCCCGTTCGTGCTGCCCGAGCCCGCCGTGCCGGATGAGTCCGGCGACGGCGAGACCGTCGCCGGCGGAGCGGTAGCGAACGGGTCCGGAGAGAACGCCCCAGCGATATCAGCGGCCGACAGGTCACCGTCAAACCGCGCCTCCTGCTCGATCAACGGGTTCACGTCCGGATACCCCGTCGGCTCATCAGCGATCATCCCCAACAGGTTCACCGTCCCGTGCCCCACCTTGTCCGGGTCACCAGGGATGGCGTGAGCCACGAGAACCTGCAACAACTGGTTCGGCGTCGCCTCAGGATGAGCCGACCACACCACCGCCAGCACACCAGCGGTGATCGGCGCCGCGAACGACGTGCCCTGACCGATCCTGGTCGGGGTCCAGTCGTGAGTGCTCAAGTCCCCTTGAAGCAAGATGTTCACACCAGGAGCGGCGACAGTGGTTTTGCGCACCGGGTACAGACCCTGCGTCGTCCCCTCACCCAACACTCGCCCGTCCATGCCGACCGCCTGGACACCAACAGAAGCGTTCAACTCACCAACAGAACTCAGACTCCCTGGTTGAGCGGGAAGCGAAGCAACGATGATCACGCCCTGGTTCAACGCCCACGCCACCGTCTGCCGCGTCCATGGATCGATGGGGCCGCTACGCTGGATGCTGATGATCTTCGCCCCGTCACCCACAGCTTGGACGATCGCATCCGACAAGCCTGCGCACGTGGAGGAGCGGTCGATAGCGGGATCTCCATCAGCGTAGAGTTTTACTGTCGCGTCAGGAGCTATCCCGCCGACCGAGGGCTGGCCGTCGAACCCAGCGCCCGTACCGACGATGGTCGCCACGACATTGCTGCCGTGGGAGGTCGAGAACGTGAGCGCCTCGCCCGTGGCAGGCAGGTTCGCCCCGGTGTCGGGATCCTTGCACAAAGACCTCCCACCGTTCATGATCTGCACGTCAGCGCCCTGGAGCATCGGCAGGCTCGGGGTGATACTGGCGTCGATGACCGCGACGGTCACCCCCTGGCCTCGATGCCCCGCCGCGTGGACCTGGGCCGTGCCCAACGTCTCGTGATACCACTGACCGTCCACCGCCGACGCAGGACCTGCCACCCCCACGAGCGGCACCAGAGCGACCACAGCCGCGACCACCCACCCCCAACCACCACCGCGCCGGCGGCTAGCCCGGCTCACGCCTGACCCCCGGTACCCGCAGCAGCGTCGCCCGTACCCGCAGCGCCGCCCCCGGCGCCGGGGGTCGTCGCGTTCCCGCTGCTCTCCCCGTCGGAGTCGCCCGCAGCGGGAGGCCTGGTGGTGTTGCGGGTGATCACGGTCACGGCCTGCTCCACCGCCAGCTGGGAGGCCTCGCTGTCCGCCGCGTGGTCGGCCCGCATCAACAGGTACGCGCCCTCGGCCAGCTGCTCCTCACGGGCCTCCAGCTTCTCCTTCGAGGCGCGCGAGTCGGCCGCCACCATGTCAGCGATCGCGTCGATCGCCGCCTGACAACGGGCGACGGTGGGCGAGCCGGAGCCTGTCAGCCCTTCCCTGTACACCGCCCACTCGCTGGGAAGGCCGCCCTCGGCAACCTGCATGGCCCTGGCATGCTGGACCAGGCGCTCACGCGCGACACCGACCGCGCTAGAGACATCTTCAAAGGCTGACACGCCGGGAACCCCTCTCGACAACGATCGACCAACCGGTCATATCGGTCACCCTACAGCGGCACCACGAAGACCACCGTCACCCTGTGGACTGAAGAGCTGTCCCCAATATTGGGGACACCGTCGCCCCCGACCCTCAGCCCTGGCCGAGACTCAGGGCTCACGACAAGCACATCGTCGCGGACGCCATCAGCCAGCGCGCCGACCGGTCGAAGTCGCGCGCCGCAGCGGAGAGCTGATCGGCGACGACCGACCATCCGTGCCCACCGCTGTCACAAGAGCGCTCCTGCTCGACGCGGCGCTCAGGCACGCACCGGATCGAGCAGGCTCTGCGGAAATAGATGAGGTGGATGTCGGGGGGCGCGCTTAGCCTCGCTGTCGTGGATGAGCAGCGGTGGGTGCCGCGGGTCGCGTGGTTCTTGACCGGGCAGGCGGTGTCGCTGTTCGGCTCTGGTGTGGTGGGGTTCGCGATCATCTGGCACGTCGCCCTGGACACGCGCAGCGCGACGAGCTTCGTCATCGTCTCGTTCGTGGCCACGGCGCCACAAGGCCTGATGTCGCTGGTCGGCGGCCTGTGGGCCGACCGCTACAACCGCAAGGCCCTGGTGATCGGGGCCGACGCGGCCATCGCCGTCATCACGGTAGCCCTCGCGTGGCTGATGCTCTCCGGTCAGGACTCGTTGTGGCTGATCGCCGGGGCGCTGCTGCTGCGGGCGCTGGGCGGGGGCATCCAGGTGCCCACCGTGGCCGCGATCCTGCCGTCCATCACACCTGAACGTCACCTGCTGCGCGTCAACTCGATCTTCGGCTCTGTGCAGTCGGCGGTGTACCTGGCGGCCCCAGCCGTGGCGGCGGTGCTGCTGAGCGTCTGGGAGATCGGGTGGATCTTGCTGGTCGACGTGGTCACAGCCCTGATCGCGATCGTGATCCTGGCGCTGATCGCCGTGCCAGCCACACCCAAGGTCCCGGTCCGTGCGCCCGCGTCCGGTGCGGGTGCGGGCAGCGCCGACGACGAGAAGCCCGCGAGAGGCGGCATGTCCGAGGCTGTGAGGTTCGTCCGCAACCACCCGGGGCTGCACCGGACGATGCTGCTGGCCGTCGTCGTGGCCGCGCTCATCATGCCTGGGGGCTGGGCGATACCGATCATCGTGGTCAAGCTGTTCGGCGACTCGCTCTGGATGCTCGCCTCCGCGGAGATCGGCTACTCGGGCGCCGTCATCGTGGGCGGGCTCATCCTCGCGGCCTGGGGCGGCCTGCGGAACCGCATGACCATGATGCTGCTCGCGACAGGCGCCTGGGCGGTCTTCACCATCGCCCAGGGCCTGGCACCGTGGGCGCTCCTCTACATCGCGCTGTGGATCCCCTGGGGTCTGGTCAGCCCCGCGCTGATGGCGGTGTCGCTGACCGTGCTGCAGGAGGAGACGCCCCCGCACCTGCTCGGCCGCGTCATGGGGCTGCTGCAGGTCGTGTTCCTGCTCGTCGTGTCGTTCGTCCTGCTGCCGCTCGGCCCGCTGATGGACGCCGTCTCACCCCGCTGGGTGCTCGTGGTCGGTGGCGTCCTGGCGCTGCTGGCCACGTTCCTGCTCGCCCGGAAGGCACCACCGCTCATGGCGCCGCCCAAGGCCGAGACCACCACCTGACGAACGCAGCCGCCCCTGGTCTGGCGTGCCTATCGGTCCCGGGCGGAGGAGGGCCCGGCCCTGGCCGACGCTCTCACGATGCCGAACGGGGTTCCCATGCCGACGTCCACCGTCACCACCCCGGCACCCTCGTGACGGCAGCCGATCAGCGAGACGTCGTTGCGGGCCGCCGTCTGACCGGCCAGGTCGCAGCAGTCGTCCACGTCACCGGTGACGCTCAGCCGGGTGGCGGCCGAGAGCGCGGCCAGGTCGGCAGCGCTCTGGGCGCGAGCCTTGGTGACCACGACCTGCCCCAGCCCGACGACGGTCAGCGCGAGCGTCAGCGCCACCGCGACGACGGCCACCACCAGGACCGAACCAGAACCCCCGTCCCCCCGTCGACGCTGACGCCGACGTCCGGCGGGCCTCAAGGTTCCGCCCGGCCGGTGGCTGTCGCGGTCGCACGCAGACCGCCGAACGGCCCCTCCGCGACCACCGGTGCCGTGACCGTCACGGTGACCCACCCTCCGGAACGGTCGACCGTGGTGCTCGCGCCGACACCAGCCACCCGCTCCGCCACCGCCCGCACCGAGGCGTCGTCCTCGCCCAACGTGGCCACCCGGGTGGCGGCACGCGCCGCGTCGGTACAACGCACCCGGGTGACCGTGGCGGCGGCCACCGCGAGCACCACGACGACGAGCATGGTGACCGCCACCATGCCGATCGCCAGCTCGGCGGTGACCGAGCCGCCGTCGCCTCGTGCCCTCATCCCAGGGCTCGGGTGACGATGCCGAGCAGCAGCGCCCTCACCTCGCCGCCGTTGAGGACCAGCAGCAGGAGCCCGGCGAACCCGGCCGCCGCCAACGTGACCAGCGCGTACTCGGCCGTGGCCATCCCGGCGTCGCGAGCGGTGGCCGCCGCCGTGCGGTGTCGAGCCACCACGCTGCACCAGCTCACCACCCAGCGCCGACGCGGCCGTCGGGTGCTCCTCGCGATCAAGGGCATCGGGGTCAGGGACATGTCGTTCCTCCTGCGCTTCGCCGTCCGGCCGTGTGCCGGGCCAGCCCAGCCTCGACCACCACGACCCCGCACGGCCGAGCACCCCCACCGGTCCCGTGCCTCGACCGTCCCCGCCCAGGGCTGAGGACGGCCGTCCGCCGACCCCACCGGCACCGAGCTCGACCATCCCGTCACCCACCGACCGCTCCCTCGACACCAGCGTCTCCCGACATGAGACACAGTGCTTATCAGAAAACGGCGAGGTTCAGAAGAGGGTGACGTCAGGCCTCTGGGCTCACCGCGCAGCCCAGAGACGCGGCGTGGTCGACGACGCCGCACGCTTCGAAGGCACGGCGTGGTCCTCAGACACGGCTCGGTCCGCACGAGCGTCCCTGGTCAGAGAAAGATGCCGGCCAGCGAGAGGACGACAGGGAGCAGGCCCAGCAGGACGAACGACGGCAGGAGGCACAGCCCGAGCGGCAGCACCAGACGCACCCCGAGACGAGCGGCGGCGACGCGGGCGTGCTCGCGTCGCCCACGCACGACGCGCTCGCCGGCCTGGCGCAGCAGCGGGCCGGGAGCGGCACCGGTGGTCCATGCGGTGCTCAGAGGGTCGAGCACCGGCACCAACGCCGCCGAGACCCCGCGGACAGCCTCGGGCCAGGGTGCGCCGAGGGTGAGCCTCCCCCCGACCGCTCTCAGCGCGTCCCCGGCACTCCCACCCACCGAGCCACCGACCGTCACCAGGGCTCGCGGCACCGGCGTCCCTGCTGTGATCGCGGCATCGAGCAGCGCCAGAAGCAGCACCGGGTCAGGTGGCTCGTCGCACACCTGGCCTCGCTCGGCCGTCAGTGCCCCGCCCCGAGGGGGCACCACCCACGGCGCCGTCGCGAGCGCGGCAGCCAGCGCGGCCGAGACCAGCGCGGCCACGACAGGCAACACGGTCGCGATCATCCTTGCCACCGCCGGGCCCGCTCGACCAGGGCCTTGATCCAGACGCGGCCGACGACGAGCAGGAGCAGCCCGGCCACCCCCGCCACGCTGCCGAGACCACCGCCAGCGAGCACCGCGACCGGGTCCGCACCGACCACCAGGCCGAGGCCCAGCCCGAGCACAGGCAACCAGCCGACCAGCCGGGCGCTCGCCCTGGGCCCGGCCAGCGCGACGTTCAGGTCGCCCTCGGCCTCGGCGTCCGCCGCCAGCGCCGCCGCGACCGTGTCCAGCACCGGCGCCAGAGGTGCCCCCAGCTCCGCGGCCACCTGGTTCGCCGCCACGACAGCCCGGGCCCGCTCGACGGCACCGGTGGTCCGGCCGTCTCGTCGCGCCCGAGGCCGCTCCCCCACGGTGACGAGACGGGCCACGTCCGGCCCGTCGTCCCCCACGGGGGTCCCGAGAGCGTGCGACCACGCCTCACCCGCCCGAGCCCCGGCCCGCAGCCTGGCCGCGACACCGGCCACCACGGCCGCCAGGTCGGACGGCCCACCCGCCGCACCCGACGACGGCTCGGCACGCTCGACCCTCACCCGCCGCACCGGGCCTGAGGCCACCAGCACCGCACCCGTCACCAGCACCACGACGAGCCAGGTCATGACGCTCCCCGCAGGTCAGGCCCGGCGGCCGGAGGACGCGGGCGCAGCACCAACCCCCCGTCAGGGGTCGTGTCGGCGTACCCGAGCAGCGCCGCCAGGCGAGGCCAGGCCACCCCGCGAGCGACGTCACCGCCCGGTGAGGCGGCGAGCGCGACCTCGACCCGCACCGACCCGTCGGGGCCTCGCCCGACGACCCCCACCTGCGCCACGTACCTGCGCCCCGACGCGCTGTCGCGCCGCAGGTGCACCACGGCGTCCAGCGCGCTGACCGCCTGGGCTGCCATGGCCTCACGCCCCGTCCCGGCGAGCGCCCCCAGCGCCTCGAGGCGGGCGGGGACCTCGGTGGCGGCGTTGGCGTGCAGGGTCGCGAACCCGCCCTCGTGCCCGGTGTTCAGGGCCGCGAGCACGTCGAGCACCTCCGCGCCTCGACACTCCCCGAGCACGATGCGGTCCGGACGCATCCGCAGCGCGTGGCGGACCAGCGCACCGAGCCCGACGCCGCCAGCACCCTCGACGTTCGCCGGGCGGGCAGACAGGCTGACCACGTGAGGGTGGTCGACGCTCAGCTCTCGGGACTCCTCGATCACGACGATCCTCTGCGCCGGGTCCACCAGGCCCAGCAGGGTGGTCAGCAGCGTCGTCTTGCCGACTCCCGTCGAGCCGGTGACCAGCAGGTTCGCCCGCCGCTCCACGAGCGCCGCGAGCACCCCGGCCGACGCCGGGGCGAGCGTGCCGGCCGCGACCAGCTCGCTCATGGTGAACGGCCTGGAACGGGGCACCCTCAGGCTGAGCACCGCGCACCGGCCGCTCAGCGGCGGCAGCAGGGCGTGAAGACGAGTGCCGTCCGGCAGCCTCCCGTCGACGGCCGGGCTCGCGTCGTCCAGGCGTCGCCCGGCGACCGCCGCCAGCCGTACCGCCAGGGCACGCACCCCAGCCGCGTCGCCCAGGTCGACGCTCGCGCGGACAAGAGCCCCGTCACGCTCGACCCAGACGTCACGCGGGCCGTTGACCAGGACGTCGCAGACTCGCGGGTCGTCCAGCAGCGGCTGCAACGGCCCCGCCCCCAGCACCTCGCCTCGCACAGCCTCCACGGTGCGAGCCAGGGCTCGAGGCCCCAGCACCGTGGCCGACCCGGCCAGCACCGCGCTGACGGCGTCGGCGACCCCGGCCGGGTCCACCCGCCCACCCAGCAGGGCCCGCACCTGAGCGACCAGCCCTGGGTCTGCTTCCAGGTGCCCCGGCCCGCCCCGCCGCGTCGTGTCGTCGGGCTGCGCCGCACCCTCCCGCCGCGCCGTGCTGACGGGCTGCGCCGTGCCGTCGAGATCTCCGCCATCTCGGCGGTGACGACCGACGACACGACGGGAACCCGACGAGACGGAGACCCAGGGCGCCCTGGGCAGGGTGGGGGTCATCGAGGGCCCAGGAGAGAGGTGGCGAGGGCGGTCATCGCCCGGGCGGTGCGCAGACCCGGGGTCAGCATGCCGCGCTCCGCGCCCAGCGCGAGGCCGCGGTCGCGCGGGACGCGGCCGAGCAGCGGGAGGGCCGTCGCCTGCTCCATCTCGGCCACCGACAGCCCGCCCGTGTCGCGCACCACCAGCCCGGTGCGCGACGCCGCCGGGCCCAGCGCGACCCTCAGCGCCACCGCCCCGCCCGCCGACATCGCGTCCCGCCCGACCACGACGACCACCAGGTGGCAGCGCATCGCCACCGAGGGGTCCGCGAGCACGCCGGCCCGGGAGAGGTCGAGCACGACCGCGCCGGCGGCCTCACCCAGCCGGTCCAGCACCTCGGCCCCCGGCAGCGCGGCCGGGCGCTCCCTGTCGGCGGACAGCACCGCGCAGCGACCCCACCGGGGGAGCGCCGCGAGCAGCTCGGCACCGGCGACGTCCCCCGCCCCGACCAGGTCGGGCCATCGCGGGCCCGGGACGGTCTCGAGGCCGAGGAGCACGTCGAGCCCGGCCCCCGCGCACAGGTCGACCACGACCGTCGCCGTGCGCTCAGCCGCCTGGGCCGCCAGCAGCGCGGCGAGCACCGACGCGCCGACACCACCGCGAGCGCCGACCACCCCCACGACGACGGCTCGAGCTGGTCCAGACGGGTACGTGAACGTCTCTCGCACCCGGCCAACGTGACAGACACGGACGAGCGCGGGCCGACCGAGCCGCCCATCAGGGAGAACAACCTCTGGCGCGCTGGGCTGGGGACGGCTCGTCACGGGAGCGATCCGTCCGCATGGTGAGCCGGCCGTCCACGATCTGAGTCAAGGAATCGCAAAGAGTTGTCTAGGGCCGATTGACCCTTCCTGGATCGCTCCTCATGGTCCACAATGGTTCTACAACTTCATGGTTCACCAGAACCCACGAGCAGGCTGACCCACTTATGGGCGGGTCGACCGGGCTGGTCCCGTAGCGGCCGACGAAGCGCTCGCTTGATATCTGGAGGATCAGAGGTTTCGGGTGGCGGCGACCAACGTTGGTCGCCGCCGCTTCGTGTCTGGGGCGTGTCTGGCAGCATCGGCGCCGAGCGCTCGGGACGCGCGACCGACAGACGCCGCTGAGCATGATCGACGGAGCCGGTTCGACCCGCCTGCCGCCGAGGGTTCACAATGAGCGGCGTGTCTGTGCCCTCCGTGTCCTCCGCCATCACCGCCCGCCTCCAGGTCCAGCCTCGCCCGACAGCGGTCTCCGAGGTGACCACGGCCATCGAGCACACCGGGGCCGTCGTCACCGCGCTCGACGTGGCCGCCTCCGGTTCCGACCAGATCCTCATCGACGTCACCTGCGCCACACGCGACGACGACCACGCCGCTCAGGTCGTCACGGTGCTCAAGTCGCTGCCCGGGGTGAACGTCAGGCGGGTGAGCGACCGCACGTTCGCCCTGCACCTGGGCGGCAAGCTGTCGGTGGAGTCCAAGGTGCCGCTGCGCAACCGCGACGACCTGTCGATGGCCTACACCCCCGGCGTCGCCCGGGTCTGCCAGGCCATCGCCGCCGACCCGGCCGAGGCCCGCCGTCTGACCATCAAGCACAACACGGTGGCCGTGGTCACCGACGGCACCGCCGTGCTCGGGCTGGGCGACATCGGCCCGCTCGCGGCGATGCCGGTGATGGAGGGCAAGGCGGTGCTGTTCAAGCAGTTCGCCGGCATCGACGCCTTCCCGATCTGCCTGGACACCACCGACACCGACGAGATCGTCAACGCCGTCACGGCCATCGCACCGGCGTTCGCCGGGATCAACCTGGAGGACATCGCCGCGCCGCGCTGCTTCGAGATCGAGCGCCGTCTGCGCGAGCGTCTCGACATCCCGGTGTTCCACGACGACCAGCACGGCACCGCCATCGTGACGACCGCCGCGCTGCTCAACGCGCTCAAGCTGGTCGGCAAGCCGATCGGCGACGTGCGGATCGTGCTCTCCGGGGCAGGGGCCGCGGGCTCGGCCGTGCTGTCGCTCGTGCTGGCCGCCGGCGCGCACGACGTGGTGGTCGGCGACATCGAGGGCATCGTGCACCACGACCGCCCGGGCCTGACACCGAACCTGGAGCGGATCGCCTCGATCACCAACCCGCGCGGGGTCACCGGCTCGATCCCTGACGCGCTCGTCGGCGCCGACGTGTTCATCGGCGTCAGCGCACCCGACGTCATCAGCGCCGCCGACGTGGAGCGGATGGCCCCCGACGCGATCGTGTTCGCCCTGGCCAACCCTCGCCCGGAGGTCGACCCCGACGAGGCGGCCAGGTACGCGGCGGTGGTCGGCACCGGGCGCAGCGACCACCCGAACCAGATCAACAACGTGCTGGCCTTCCCGGGCGTGTTCCGCGGCCTGCTGGACGCCCAGTCGCACACCGTGACCGAGCCGATGCTGCTCGCCGCCGCCCGTGCGCTGGCGTCGGTGGTGCGCGACACCGAGCTGAACCCGGCCTACATCGTGCCGAGCGTGTTCAACCCCGACGTGACCCCGGTGGTCGCCAAGGCCGTGGAGCAGGCCGCGCTGCTGGCCGACCAGACCCTGGAGGACGGCACCCCCTGGCCTTTCGCCCCTCGGTTCTGAGCCGGGTCGGAAGAGCCCTGCGCCACGGCGGCCGGCCCTGTGGCGACCGACCCTCGCCGTGGGAGGATGGGGCGCCCGAACGCCATCTTTGGGACATCCTGGGACACACGTGAACGACGACACCACCCCGCGCAGAGGCACCTACCGGCCGCCTCGCGTCGCCTCGAACCTGGACCCCCCGACCGTTCCCCTCCCTCCTCTGCCGCCGCCGCGCGACGACGGGCCCCCCACGCTGCCCTTCCCCGCGGCGCTCCCGCCGACCGGCCCGGCGGCTCCCGCTGGCGCCCAGCCTCGATACGCCCAGCCCCAGGCCTTCTCCCCCGCCGGGTCTGTGCCCGCTGGACCCGCGTCTCTCGGGCCGACGCCCCCGGCCCCGGCACGGGCTCGCCAGCCCGCTGGCGCGGCTCGTCGGGCCGCCGCCAACGCCCTGGCGCTGCTGGCTGTGGTCAACGCCGTGTTCCTGCTGGCCACGCAGGTCCCCGAGCTTCTCCCCACGTGGCCGCCGCTGTTCACCCAGCTCACCCCGCTGGTGGCCACCCCGCTGACCGGAGGGGTGGCGCTGGTCGACGCCCAGGGGTCTGGTCTGGTCCAGACCGTCTGGTTGCTGGCGGTGCTGGTGCTGTACGTCGCCGCACGTCGGCAGGGCCCGTACCGTCTCGTCGGGCTGGGCGCCGCTGTGCTGAGCACCGTCCTCGCGGTGGTCGCGGCGCTCCTCGGCCTGGTGTCGGCCGACAAGGACGCGGCGGTCGGCGCCGCGCTGGCCATCATCGTCGGCCTGCTGACCGGCAGGGCGGCCAACGCCCTGCGGACCGCCGCGCCGCCCGACTCTGACCGGGCCGCGCCGCGCCGGGACCAGATCGGGACGGGCTTCCTGCTGGTCTACGGGGCGAGCCTCGTCCTGCCTCTGGCGGTCGGGCGGGCGCTCTTCGCCCCAGAGCTGGCAGAGATCGCTCGGGCCCTGTCCGACGGGCCGCTCGAGACACGCTTCCTCGCGCTGGGCCACATCACGACGCTGTGGCTGTACCTCGCGGGGCTGTCGGTCGGCGTCGTGGTCTGGGCCGCCCTCCAGCTCTTGCCGCCCTGGGCCGGGCGCTCCCTGGTCAGGCCGGCCTCGGTGGCGCTCCTGGTGCTGGCAGCCGGCTGGGTGTGGATCGGCTCCCTGGCCTCGTCCAGCGGGGAGCAGCGGGTCACCGAGATCCGCGTCGAGCACCCCGAGGTCTTCCTCCCTGTCGTCCCTCCGTCGTGATCTGCCCACACCTCACGCGGCGTAGGTGCGGGCCAGCACCGGCTGACCTACTGTCGGATCGTCCATCGAACGTCGGAGCCACGTCATGACCCAGAACAAGACCGACCTCACCCCGCTGCTCGACCTCCTCCCCGAGACACCCGGAGAGGGTCAGCCCGACGTCGCCCGCCACGCCGTCGCCCGTCCGCTCCCGACGGCACCCGACGAGCCGGACGCCACGCTCGACACCACACCGGACACCGCGGACGACCCGACCCCCGACCCCGCCACGTCCACCCTGGTGCTGGACACCCCGGCGACCGGCACGACGGCTGCGGAGCGGACGGCCGCACCCGCCGCGAAGCCTGCCGACGTCGACGCCGGCCCCTCACCGAGGCACCCGGGGTGGACCGCCCACGTGCTGGGTGTCTGGGTGGGCCTGCTGCTGGGCACGGCCGGCGCGGGGGCGCTGCTGCTGGGTCAGGCGGGCATCGTCGAGGCCCAGGCCGACGGGTGGCGCGGCACCGTCGAGACGCTCGACATCGCGCTGGTGGCCGGTGGGACGGCGGCTCTCGTCCTGCTCGGGCTGCTCGCCTCGTGGACCGCGGCGGCGCCGCTGACCGCGGGTGTGGTGACCACGCTGCTCGGCGGGTACGCCTTCGTCGCCCCGGGGTACTTCGGCGACCACGTGGTCGCGCTGCTGGAGTCGCCGGCGTGGCGCCCCACCCTCGACCAGATGATCGTCTCCGCGTCCACCGGCACGCTGCTGCTCGTCGGGCTGCTGCTGCTCGCCGCCGCGTGGAGCACGGCCGCCGCCCGCCGCGCCGGCACCAGGTTCGGGGCGTACCGCGAACGGCACACCCCGACGCTGTGACGGCCAGACACCTCCTGACCCCAGCCTGATCCGCACCAGACCGGCTTCACAGAACCTCGCAGGGCCTGTCCGGACTCGCCGAGAGCCCGTGCTGGTTCGACGGCCGGTGCTCGCCCTGACGGCCAGCTCTGGTTCAGGCGGCGGCCAGGGCGGTGACGAACCTGTCGATCGCCGGGCGTGCCGCGGTGCCGTTCGGGGCCTCGTCGGTCATGACGACGAACACCAGGGCCCGGCCCTCGGCGGCGACGACGGTGCCGGCCAACGAGCTCACCCCCGGCAAGGAGCCGGTCTTGGCGCGCACCAGGCCGCGCGCGTCGGAGGTGACGAACCTGTCGTGCAGGGTTCCGGTCAGCCCGGCGACCGGCAGGCTCACGATCACGTCGCGCAGCGCCGGGTGCTCCACGCTCGTCGCTCGCAAGACCACCTGCGCCATCATCGTCGCCGTGACCGACGAGCCGGCGGCCAGCCCCGAGGCGTCGGCCAGCCGCGCCCCCGTGGTGTCCACCCCGAGCCCGGAGATCACGCTCAGCATCGCCTCGCCCGCACCCTCGAAGCTCGCGGGTGCCCCTTGGCTCACCGCGACCAGGCGGGCGACCACCTCGGTCACCGTGTTGTCGGAGGTGAGCAGGAAGTAGCCCACCACGTCGCGCAACGGGGCCGAGTCGACCTGTCCCAGCCGGGGGGCGTCGGCCGGTGCCGACGTCCGGGTGGCACGCCCGGTCACGGTGATCCCCTGCTCGGTCAGCCGGTCGGCGAACACCGCCCCGGCGGCCAGCGACGGGTCGGCGTGCCGGGCCCCGTACTCCTTGCTGGGGTCGATCTTGGCGATGTGCACGGCCAGCGCGGTGACCGGGGCGGCGTAGCCGTCGGGCACGTAGGAGGGGCTCCACCCGGGGGCGGTCGTCGGGCCGGAGAACAGCGAGTCGTCCACGCCCAGCCGCACGGTGGTCACCCCGGCCTGCCGCAGGGCCTCGGCGGTCTGCGCCGCCAGGTCACCCAGCCCTGCCCGGCCGTCCACGACCCCCGGGTCGCCCGCACCGGGGCCGAGCATGATGTCGCCGCCGCCGACGAGCACCACCCGGTCGCCGTCGAGCACCGCGACGGTGGGCAGCGTGGCGTCCAGGTCGAGCGCGGTGAGCGCCGCGACACCGGGGATCAGCTTCATGACGGACGCGGGCTGGAGGCCGGTGTCGGCCGCGTGGGAGCCGAGCACCTCACCGGTGATCTGGTCGACGACCGCCACGCCGACACGCGGTCCCATCCGCGCGTCAGCGGCCAGGGTGCTGATCGCCGCCCGCACCGCGGCCTCGCTCGGGAGGGGAGCCGCGGCGTCCAGGTCGTCCAGCGCGGGCCTGGCCGGCCCGGCCTGCGCACCCGGGGGCGTCGGGAAGGGGGCGGGCTCCGGCCACGGGTCGGCCAGGGTCAGCGGGCCAGGGACCACGTCGTACGCGTCGAGCGCCGCGTAGGTGCCACCGCCGAGCACGAGCGTCGCCGCGACGCCGACCGCCGTCCATCCTCGTGCTCTCACCGACACCTCCCGGTCCGTGCGACGATCTGATCGCCTGAAGTCTGGTCGACCCCCTGTCCGATCGACCCGCTGTCTGCTCACAGCATGGTCCGTTCACACCACGGGCGTCTGATAGGCCAGACTATGGCAAGACAATCGTGAGCATCTGGCGTCCTGGCGCGCCAGGAAGACCCGCCGAGGGGCGGCATGGAGGAGACCGTGGACTTCGACGTCACCATCGAGATCCCCAAGGGGCAGCGCAACAAGTACGAGGTGGACCACGTCACCGGGCGCATCCGCCTGGACCGGATGCTGTTCACCTCGACCCGCTACCCGGACGACTACGGGTTCATCGACGGCACCCTCGGCGAGGACGGCGACCCGCTCGACGCCCTGGTGCTGCTGGAGGAGCCGACGTTCCCCGGCTGCCTGATCCGCTGCCGCGCGCTCGGCATGTTCCGCATGCGCGACGAGGCCGGTGGTGACGACAAGGTGCTGTGCGTGCCGACCGGCGACCAGCGTGCCGCCTGGCGTCAGGACATCGACGACGTGTCGGACTTCCACCGCCTGGAGATCCAGCACTTCTTCGAGGTCTACAAGGACCTCGAGCCCGGCAAGTCCGTCGAGGGCGCCCACTGGGTGGGCCGGGCCGCCGCCGAGGAGGAGATCCAGCGCTCTCGCCAGCGTGCGATCGACGCTGGTCTCGACCACTGATCTGACAGCACAGAGCCGCGCGCCGTCGTCGGGGATCCCCGACGACGGCGCGCGGCTCTGTGCTGTCAGTGAGGCTCAGCGCTGTCGGTGAGGTGTCAGCGGGCGTCGACGATGTCGACGACGAAGACCAGGGTGTCACCGCCACGGATGCCAGCCTGAGGCACGCCGCGGTCGCCGTAGCCCAGGTGCGACGGGATGGACAGCAGCACCCGGCTGCCGATCTGCTGACCGACCAGGCCGTCGTCCCACCCGGCGATGACCGCTCCCTGGCCGATCGGGAAGGTGATCGTGGAGCCACGGTCGTAGGAGTTGTCGAACACCTGGCCGGCCCAGGTCTGGCCGAGGTAGCTCACCTCGATCTCCTGGCCGGCCTCGACGACAGCACCGGTGCCACGGACGAGCACGCTCGTCTCGAGCCCGGCGGGAGCCGACGCGTCGGGAAAGGTCAGGGTCGGCTTGTCGCCGAAGCCTCCGGACGCCTGGGGCAGCGGTGCGGCCATGAGCGGGTCTCCACGTCTGTGATCGGGTCAGGGACGGAGGGAATCATCGCCTATCGCACCCGCACCCGACCGCACCCGCTCCGGGTGTGTCGCCGGTGCGCGTCATCCGCGCCGAGGCCCGGCACCACCCCAGGCACGACGCTGCCCCCGAGGGATGACATCAACCTCGAGGGCAGGTCTTCTCTCATGATACTCGCGACAACCCTGGTGGGAGGCGGTTTCACGAGACGGGTTCCGGGGCTCTCGCGCGGGCGAGAGCCCCGGGGTCGAGCGCTAGTCTCGCCCAGCCAGCATCGCGAACAGACGCAGCAGCTCCAGGTACAGCCAGACCAGGGTGACGATCAGGGCGAACGCACCCGTCCAGGCGTACTTGGCCGGGGCGCCGCCCTCGACGCCGCGCTTGATGAAGTCGAAGTCGACGATCAGGCTCATGGCCGCCAGGCCGACAGCGACCAGCCCGATGATGATGCCGAACGTGCCACCGCGCAGCGGGCCGAAGCCGCTGTGAGGCATGAAGAGCGCCAGCACGAAGTTCAGGATCGAGAACACCGCGTAGCCGCCGACCGCGATGATCAGCCACCTGGTGAACTTCGGGGTGACCCGGACCTTGCCGGACCTGAACAGCATCAGCGAGACGGCGAACGTCGCCATGGTCGCCAGCACGGCCTGGAGGATGATCGGCTGGACGCCCGCCCCACCGACGTACAGCTCCTGGAACACGAAGCTGATGCCACCGAGGAACACGCCCTGAGCGACCGCGTAGGCGATGATCAGCGGCGGGCTGGGCTGCTTCTTGAACGCGTTGACCAGGCCCAGCACCAGACCGGCGGCCAGACCGACCCACACCAGGGCCGGCATGCTCGGGGTGAGCTGGTACGCACCGGCCGCGACGACGACCAGCAGCGCGAGCAGCCCACCGGTCTTCATGATGACGTCGTCGTAGGTCATCCGGCGCATCTGCGTGCTGGTCGCCGGCGGTGCGGCGTACATCGACTCCAAGGTCGCCGCGTCTGTCGACGCCCCGCCGTACGGGGAAGCGCCGTAGGGCGCGGGTGTGCCCCACGACGGGTCGGTCGCGAGCTGGCCGCGACGCTCACGGACCTTCGGGTTGTGCGGGTCGCCGAAGACACCGCTGTTGTTGAAGACGGGGTTGCTCATCGGATCGGGCTCCTCGCCAAGGTTGGGGATTCCGGCAGCACCAACGCGTCAGCACGCGTCAGCGTTCCCGCACCACGGTAGCGTGCCGTCGCGCACCCGTGCCCTGGTTCTGGTGACAGGCACCGGCACGGACGACGCCGGCACAGCGCCGACAGGCCGACGCGCGCGAGGCACCCACCTGCGCGGGCTCCAGGTGCCCCCGCCCGGGTTCGAACCGGGACTGGACCGGTTTTAAGCCGGCTGCCTCTGCCAGTTGGGCTACGGGGGCCGGTGCCGCGAGCAGCGACACCAGACGCCATCCTGGCACCTCGACCCGGAGAGGTCAGGCCAGACCAGGCGCTGGCCCTGAGGTGCGAGCCTCCTCTTGGCCCGCCTCAGGCCAGAGACAGGGCGATCCCGTCGAGGATGTCGTGCTCCGAGGTGACGGTCTCGGTCAGGGTGCCGCCCGCCGCCTCGACCTCGGCCACGACACGACGCACCACACGCGCCCAGATCAACGCACCCGCCCCGATGACGTCGACCCTGCCCGGGTGCATGAAGCCCAGCCCGGCGCGCTGCGCCCGGGTGCGGCCCAGCAGGTCGTCGCACGCGGCCAGCACCTGGTCGACCGGCAGCACCGCGGCGTCGATGCGGGTGCTGTCGTAACGGTCCAGCCCGAGCGCGTGCGCGGTCACCGTCGTGACCGACCCCGCCAGCCCCACCAACGTGCGCACGTGGCCCACCGGCACGTGCGCGAACGCCTCGTCCAGCGCCTCGTCGACGGCGGCGGTGGCGGCGGCGACCTCCTGCGGTGTCGGCGGGTCGGCGCGCAGGTGCCGTTCGGTCAGCCGCACCGACCCGACGTCCATCGACCAGGCCGCCTCAGGCCGCCCGCTGCCCACCACCAGCTCGGTCGAGCCGCCGCCGAGGTCCACGACGCACCACGGGGCCTCACGCCCGGCCAGGGCGCTGGTCGCGCCGACGAACGACAAGGTGGCCTCTTCCTGGCCGCTGATCACCTCAGGGGCCACCCCGATCGCGGCGCGCACCCCGGCCACGAACTCGGCGCGGTTGGCGGCGTCCCGGGTGGCCGAGGTCGCCACGTACCGGATCTGCCGCACACCGACGTCGCGGCACACCTGGGCGTACTCGCTGGTCCTGGCCAGCGTGCGGGCCAGCGCGTCCGGGGCGAGCCGTCCGGTGCGGTCCACGTCCTGCCCGAGCCTGACCACCTCGGAGCGACGCACCACCTCGTGCAGCCGGCCGCCCGCGACGTCGGCCACCAGGAGCCGGATCGAGTTCGTCCCACAGTCGATCGCCGCCACCCGAGTCACGCAGGACATGGTGCCAGCAACGGCGGTCGATATGCTCACACGTCGCTACGTGCACACCTTTGGGGAGGACGCCCGCGATGAGCCTGCCACCACCGCGCCGAGCCCAGGCGTGGGCGGCGGCCGCCGGATGGACGCTGGCCATGGCGGCGGTCTACGGGGTCGCGGTGCGCACCGAGCCCGGCCAGCGCCTCGACGCCGCGCTGACGGGGCTCGTCCAGCTGGGACCCGTGGTCGACACCGTGGCCCGGGTGGCACGGCCGCTCGTCCTCGTCGTCCTCACCGTCGTGGTGGTCGTGGCGGGCCGACAGGCCTGGCGGCGGGGACGCCGACGGCTGGTCTGGCTGGTCGTGCTCGTGGTGGGGGCCGTCGCGGTGGTGTCGCCGCTGCTGCGCGACGTCGTGCTGACCAGGCCGCACCTGGGGGGTTTCGTCGTCTACCCCTACAACACGCTCCCCTCGACCCACATGGCGGTGAGCACGGCGCTGGTCGTCGCGGTGGTCCTGCTGCTGCTCGCCGAGGGACGCCCCGTCCGACGGGCCGCGACCGTCCTGACGGCCCTGCTGGTGGTCGAGGGGGCGGCCAACGTCGTCATGATCGTGCACCTCCCCGCTGACGTCCTCGCCGGCGCCATGCTGGCCCTCGCGGTGTGGTCGGCGGGCTGGGCGTCGCTCGGCGCCTGGGTGAGCCGCGCTCCCGCGGTGCGAGGCGAGACCCGAGACCCCCTGGAGCGCTGACCGCTCACCTCATCGACGGGGGCGCACCCATCCCAGGTCGAGCGGCAGGCGGATCAGGTCGCCCACGACCGTCTGCACGCCCGGCAGGGTCCAGTCGCGGAACACCACCCGCAGGCAGCGGCGTCGCTCGGCGCGGTCCAGCCCGGCGTCGAGCACCGCCCGACGCACCAGCGGGATCTTCCGAGAGTACGGGAACGCCACGTGCGGGCGGTTCGGGTCGACCCAGACCGCCTCGCTGCGCCGCTCACCACCAGAGCGGTCGACGTGGTGACGGATCTGCTGCACCGCCTCGGGCACCAGGCGCACGTTGCCGCGCACCGCGATCGCCGCCGGGAGCACGTACTCCCCCGCCGTGGAGACGTAGACACCGCCCGCCGCACGGACCGCCGAGGTGCGGAACATCCCGAACTGCACCGGCCAGATCCGGTGCCGCAGCACCTGCGCCAGCCGCTCGTGCGCGGGGCCGACGAGGTCGACGTACAGCCGCTCGTCCCAGCGGCCCAGGTCGGTGCCGTCCTCGTCGATCTTCATCACCGTCGGGCACGCGGCCACCGCGTCCGGGTCGGCGTCCAGCTGGGCGACCAGGGCCGAGACCATCCCCGGTGCGCACCGGTCGTCGTGGTAGGCCCACTTGAAGTACTCGCCGCGCGCGGCGTCCATCAGCACGTTGGAGTTGTGGGCGCCGCCGATGTTCTTCTCCTGGCGCACCACCACCACACGCGGGTCTCGGGCGGCGAACTCCTCGGCGATCCTCACCGTCGCGTCGTCGGAGGCGTTGTCGCTGACGAGGATCTCCATGTCCTGGAAGTCCTGCTCGACGAGCGAGGTCAGCGCCTCGGCCAGGTAGCGCTCACCGTTGTAGACCGGCACCCCGATGGTGACCCGCGGGCTCGCTGTCATGACTGTCCTCTCTGCGCCGCGACCACCGCGGCCCTCTCGACGCCGGCCGGCTCTTCTCTTGCCGTCCGGCACGAGGCGTCGTCACCCTCGATCCCACCTGCGTGCCACCGGGTATTCTGCGCCCCCGAACAGTCGTCTACGCCGTTCTGCCGCTCTTTCACCCGATTTCACCAGGCGCCTTCCCCTGATTTCACCAGGGTGTTCCGCCGTGTGCCACCGCGAGGGTTAAGGTGGCGTCCGCCGACCCGAGAGGATTATCTGATGACCACCCCTGATCTCGCCCCCCCGATCCCGACCTGGACCGACCGGTGGAGCGGCGAGCCCGGTGGCTCCGTCGTCCTCGACCTCGGGATGCAGCCCCCGTCCGACCTGTTCCCGGCGCTGACCGACCCGCTGCCCGACCCGGCCTACCGGCTGCGCATGGTGATGAGCGGCGTCAGCGGTCTGCTCCAGCTCGAGGACGACCCGACCGACCCCGAGGAGCCCCTCGGCGTCGAGCCCGCCGCACTGGTGCGCCAGGCCGAGCTGTGCGTCACCGACGCCGCGGCCGCCGGGTACGTCCGCCCGGGGGCGAGCGTGCTGGAGTACCCCAGCCCTCACGGCGGGTCGTGGCGCGGGTTGCTGATCGAGCGCGGCGCGCAGATGACCGACACCGGGCAGGTGGACCTCGTCGTCGACGTGCACGGGATGATGCACGACCGCGACCAGCACGCCGCGTTCGTCGAGCGTCGCGAGCACCTGGCGCCCGACGGGGTGCTCATCATGATGATCCACGACGCCGCGTCGATCGTGCGCCTCGGCATGTGGAACGCGCTGAAGAGCGGCCACTTCGCCTACTACTCGGTGCCGGCCCTGGTGTCGATGGGCCGCGAGATCGGGCTCGTCGGGATCGGCGCGTGGCAGTACCCGCTGTACGGCGACAGGGGCACCACGCTGATCGCCTTCGCCCGTGAGGGCAGCCGGTGGGGCGCCCAGGCCCCGGTGGTCACCGACCTGGTGGCCTCCCAGACGGCCGAGGGCATCACCGACCCCGCGCGCGTCGCCGCCCTGGCCGACACCCTGACCGCGTCGGTCACGTCGATCCGCTCCTACCTGGACGACGCGCGTGCCGCTGGGCTGACCGTCGCCGGCTACGGTGCCGCGTCGCGCACCTCGGCCCTCCTGGTCAGCGCGAAGGTGACCACCGACGACCTGGTCGGGATCGCCGACGCCGCCACCGGCAAGCACGGCCGTGCCATGCCCGGCAACCGCATCCCGATCTGGTCGCCGGCCCAGCTGGTCGAGGCCCGCCCCGACCGCGTCCTGCTGTTCGTCCCCGACCTGCTGCCCGAGGTCCGCGCCGCCTACCCCCAGATCGAGGCGAACGGCGGCCGCTGGGTCGTCATGGACCCCGACCCTCGCGAGATCTGACCCCGCAGCCGTCTGAGATTCCGCAGGCGCAAGACGCGAAGACCTCTGCTTCGGGTACAGGAAAGTCCCTGGACCCGAAGCAGAGGTCTTTCTGTGTGGCTCGCTGCTGGGCTCTGCCCGCCGCAGGACGTCAGGCGCCGATGAGCTCGCGGTAGGCGTCCCAGGTGAGGCCGTTGCGGTCGCGCTCGCTGACGATGGTGATCGGGGCGGGCCAGGCCACGGCCAGGGTCGGGTCGTCGTAGGAGACCGTGACATCCTCGGACGGGCCGTAGAAGTCGTCGATGCGGTACACGAAGTCGGTCACCGAGGTGAGGGCCTGGTAGCCGTGCAGGAAGCCCCGGGGGATGTACACCTGCCGGTTCAGCTGGTCGTCCAGCAGGAACGTGGAGACCACCCCGAAGGTCGGAGACCCGGGGCGGGTGTCGATCGCCACGTCCAGCACCGCGCCGTGCGCGCAGCGGACGAGCTTGGCCTCGCCCTTGTTCAGCCGGCCGTGCAGGCCCCGGACCACACCCTGGTAGGAGCGCGACTGGTTCTCCTGCTTGAAGCCCGCCGGGTCGATGCCCGCGTCGGCGAGGATCTGCACGTCCAGGGTGCGCGAGAAGTACCCGCGCTCGTCACGGTGGGGCGTCGGCTCGAAGACGATGAGCCCGTCAACCTGTGTCTCGATGACTCTCACGCGGCTCAGCCTATTGCTTGGCGCATGGCGTCGAGGCCCAGGTACTCGTCGACCTGCGCGCGGGTCGCCTCCAGCGGCGTGGCGCGCCCGGAGCGGACGTCGCGCTCCCAGGTCACGACGCGCTCCAGCGCGCCGGCCACGTCGTGCACCGGCGCCCAGCCCATCTCGGTGCGGGCCCGGGCGGAGTCGAGCATCAGCAGCCCGGCCTCGTGAGGGCCGGGGTCGCCCTCGCCGTGCCACGTCGCGCCGTCGCCCCACGCGGCGGCGACACGGGACGCGACCTCGCCGACGGTCAGCGCGTCCTCGACCGCGGGCCCGAAGTTCCACACGGTGTCGTGGCGCCGCGGCGTCAGGTGCTCGGCCAGGGTGAGGTAGCCCGACAGCGGCTCGAGCACGTGCTGCCAGGGGCGCACCGCGTCCGGGTAGCGCAGCACGGCGGCACGACCCTCGGCGTAGGCGCCGACCAGCTCGGGCATCAGTGCCTCCGGGGTGGCGTCACCGCCGCCGACGACGTTGCCCGCCCGCGCGGTGGCGACGGCGTACCCCTCCCGGGGGAACGAGACGGCCATCGAGTGCGTGACGATCTCGGCGGCGGCCTTGGACGCCGAGTACGGGTCGTCCCCGCCCAGCCGGTCGGTCTCGCGGTAGCCCCAGGCCCACTCGTTGTTGGCGTACACCTTGTCGGTGGTGACCACGACGCACCGGGTCACCTCCGGGGCCCGCCGGCACGCCTCGAGCACCGAGAAGGTGCCCATGACGTTGCTCGAGAACGCCTCGCCGGGGTCGTCGTAGGACTCCCGCACGACGGTCTGGGCGGCCAGGTGCAGCACCACCTGCGCCCCCGAGGCGACGATGGCGTCGCGCAGGGCGGCGGTGTCGCGGATGTCGGCACGCACGTCGGAGGCCAGCAGGTCGGTGATCCCGGCCCGCTGGAAGAGGTAGTGCTCAGGGGTGTCCAGCGCGTAGCCGTGCACCTTCGCGCCGAGGCGCTCCAGCATCACGCACAGCCACGCGCCCTTGAATCCCGTGTGCCCGGTGACGAACACCGACCGACCTGACCAGAACTGTGCATCCACGGCACCCACCGTAGCGCCGGGAGGAGCACCGTCCTCTCGCGGCTGGTCGGACGTGGCCGTCTCGCCGGCTTTTAGCACGAGGCGATACGAGGTGAGAGGGCCTGGTTGCCGCCCCCCGGGTGATTTCGACGCAGCGTCTGGGTCTGCTCCGGGGAATTCGAGCCGGCTCGTCTGGCTCTGGTCCAGAATCGGTCAGGACTCATGAGGGGGGGATCGATGCTGCTCGACGCACCACCGCACCTCACGACCGACCCACGACAACGCACCTTCACCCGTTCGGCCGCCGCCCAGCGACGGCTGCACGAGATGGTGCCAGGCGGCGCGCACACCTATGCCCGTGGCTCCGACCAGGTGCCCGAGCACATCACGCCGATCATCGAGCACGGTGTCGGGTCGAAGGTGCGCGACGTGGACGGCAACTGGTACGTGGAGTACGGCCAGGGCCTGCGGGCGGTCACGCTGGGCTACGGGTACCAGCCGGTGGTGGACGCGGTGACCGAGGCCGCGCGCGGCGGGGTCGGCTTCTCCCGGCCGAGCGTCTGGGAGCTCCGGGCGGCCGAGCGCCTCCTCGGCCGCGTGCCGGGGGCCCAGATGGTGAAGTTCGCCAAGAACGGCTCCGACGTGACCACCGCCGCGGTGCGCCTGGCTCGCGCGGCGACCGGCCGGGACGTGGTCGCGGTGTGCGGCACCCAGCCGTTCTTCTCCGCCGACGACTGGTTCATCGGCGCCACGCCGATGCGTGCCGGGGTCCCCCGCCGCGACCGGGAGCTGACCGCCCGCTTCGCCTACAACGACCTGGCGTCGGTCGAAGAGCTGCTCGCCCAGCACCCCGGTCAGGTCGCGGCGTTCGTCCTGGAGCCGGCCACCGCCACCGCCGAGCCCGCGCCAGGCTTCTTGGAGGGGCTGCGGGCGCTGGCCGACGCGCACGGCGTCGTGCTCGTCTTCGACGAGATGATCACGGGCATGCGCTGGTCGGCCGGCGGCGCCCAGGAGGTCTACGGGGTCACGCCGGACCTGTCCTGCTGGGGCAAGGCCCTGGGCAACGGGTTCTCGGTGTCGGCGCTGGCCGGCCGGCGCGAGCTGATGGAGCTCGGCGGGCTGAACACCGACGAACCCCGGGTGTGGCTGCTGTCGAGCACCCACGGCGCGGAGACCACCGGGCTCGCCGCGATGCTCGCTGTCGCCGACGCCTACGACGAGCGCGACGTGGTGGGCGAGATGACCCGCGCGGGTGAGACCCTGCGCGAGGCGTGGACGCGGGTCGCGGCCGAGACGGGTGTGAGCGACCATGTGCCGGTGCTCGGCCGCCCGACCTGCATGGTGTTCGCCACGCGAGACGCAGAAGGTCGCCCGTCCCAGGCCTACCGGACGCTGTTCATCCAGGAGATGATCCGTCGGGGCGTGCTCGCCCCGTCGCTGGTGGTCTCCGCCGCGCACACCGACGCGGACATCGAGCACACCGCGGAGGCGGCCCGGGGTGCCATGACGGTCTACGCCCAGGCCCTCGACGCGGGGACCACCGACGGGTTCTTGGAGGGACGGCCTGTGGCGCCAGCCCTCCGGGAGCACGCCGCACCACGACGGATCGGAGCATCCAGATGAAGGTAGTGCTGTTCTGCGGAGGCCTCGGGATGCGCATCCGCGAGAACGCGAGCGACGCGATCCCCAAGCCGATGGCGATGATCGGCGGGCGGCCGCTGCTGTGGCACCTCATGAAGTACTACGCGCACTTCGGGCACACCGAGTTCGTGCTCGCCCTCGGCCACGGCGCCCAGGTCATCAAGGACTACTTCCTCCACTACGAGGAGACCGCGACCAACGACTTCGTGCTGCACGGTGCTGGCGGGTCGGTCGAGCTGTGCTCCACCGACACCTCTGACTGGACCATCACCTTCTGCGACACCGGGCTGGACACGGCGATCGGTGAGCGCCTGCGGCGGGTGCGCCCCCACCTCGGTGGCGACCCGGTGTTCTTGGCGAACTACGGCGACGGGCTCTCTGAGGTCGACGTCAACGACCTGATCGACCGGCTGCCCGACGACCACGTGGGCTCGCTGCTCGCCGTCCACCCGCAGGACTCGTTCCACGTCGTCGGGATCGACGCCCAGGGCACGATGACGGGGCTGGAGCCCGTGGCCGACATGGACATGCGGATCAACGGCGGGTTCTTCGTGCTGCGCCAGGGCATCTTCGACTACCTCGACGAGGGCGAGGACCTGGTGCTCGACGCGTGCGTGCGTGCCGCGAAGGACGGCCGTTTCTCCGCGCACCGCTTCGACGGCTACTGGGCCTGCATGGACACCCAGAAGGAGCGCGTCGAGCTGGAGAAGCTCGACCGTGCCGGTGCGGCTCCCTGGAAGGTCTGGCAGCGGTGAGGTTGCGCCTCCCTGACGGCCCGCTGCGTGTGGTCTGCGTCGCCGCTCACCCCGACGACGTGGAGATCGCCTGCGGGGGGACGCTGCTGCGCCTGGCCGCCCGTGGCGACGTCACCGCACGCTGGCTGACCCTGACCGGCACGCCCGACCGGGTCGCGGAGGCCGAGGCCGCCGCCGAGACCTTCGTGCCCGGTGCCGTCACCACGTCCCTGGGCATGACCGACGGCTACCTGCCCGAGGCCTGGGCCGAGGTGAAGCGGGCGATGCACGCTTTCGCCGACGACGCCGGGCCGGCTGACCTGGTGCTGGTGCCCTGGGCCGGCGACGCCCACCAGGACCACCGCCTGCTCGGCGAGCTGGCGCCCACCGTGTGGCGGTCGGCACAGCTGCTGCACTACGAGATCCCCAAGTGGGACGGCGACGTGGGCAGACCGAGCCTGTACGTGCCTCTGGACGAGGCGACCATGGCCCGCAAGGTCGACTTGCTGAACGCCTGCTACCCCTCCCAGCACCATCGGGACTGGTGGGATGCCGAGCTGTTCCGCGGCTTCGCACGTCTTCGCGGCATGGAGGCCAAGGCCCGCTACGCCGAGGCCTTCCACGTCACCAAGGCCGCGCTCGACCTATGACGAGACCCGCCTCGTCCTCACCACCACCCCCGTCGACCTGTCTGGAGGCACGATGAAGGTCTTGCGCCTGTCGCACTCCGGCGTGGTCGACGCCTGGCGCGAGCGTGAGCGCGAGCTGCGTCGGCGCGGGGTGGACGTGCGCCTGCTCTCGGCCCGCCGCTGGTACGAGGGCGGCCAGGACGTTCCTCTGCGACCGCGCCCTGGGGAGGACGTCGTGGGGGTGCGCACCTGGGGCACGCACCCGGCGCTGTTCGTGTGGGACCCGATCGCCCTGTGGCGAGAGCTGGGTGCTGACGTCGACGTGCTGGACATCCACGAGGAGCCGTTCGCCCTGGCCACCTGGCAGGTGCTGGTGACCCGGAGGTTGCGCCGGGTGCTGACCCGCCGCCCGGCCCGTCTGGCGCCGTTCGTGGTGTACTCCGCGCAGAACCTGGACAAGCGCTACCCGCCCCCGTTCCGCTGGATACAGCGCTGGGTGCTGCGCGACGCCGCCGGGGTGAGCGTGTGCAACACCGAGGCCGGGGAGATCTGCCGCGACCGGGGCTTGACCGGGCAGGTCGCGGTGATCCCGCTCGGCATCGACCCGACCGAGCTCACCCCTGACCCGGACGCGGCACCCGCGACCGACCGGGTGGTGGTCGGCTACGCCGGGCGGTTCGAGGAGGCCAAGGGCCTGCGGGTGCTGCTCGATGCCGTGCGCGACGAGCCGCGCCTGGAGCTGGTGCTCGCCGGTGGCGGCACCCTGGCTGACGAGGTGGCGGCCGCGAGCGAGGCCACGGACGGGCGCATCCGCTCGGTGGGTGCGCTCGACGTCGACGCCCTGCCCGGTTTCTACCGGGGCCTGACCGTGCTGGCCGTGCCGTCGCTGACCACGCCGGCGTGGGTCGAGCAGTTCGGCCGGGTGGTCGCCGAGGCCATGGCCTGCGGCGTCCCGGTGGTCGCCGCCCGCAGCGGGGCCCTGCCCGACGTGGTGGCCGACGCCGGGGTGCTGGTGGACGAGGGCGACCCGGCGGCCCTGCGCGAGGCGCTGCTCGCCGTGGGGAGCGACCCCGCGCTCTGGTCGCGTCTGCGGACGGCCGGCCTGGCCCGCGCCGAGCGGTTCACGTGGGGCGCGGTGGCTGACGCCTACCTGGAGCTCTACGAGCGAGTGACGTGATGAGCCCGCGTCGCCACCTCGGAGGCCGAGCGCTCGCAACCCGTGCGGTCACCACCCGCGCCACCGGCCCGGGCCTCACCCCTGGCGGCCCCGCTCTCGACGGTTCTGCTCGTGACGGCTCTGCTCGCGGTGGCTCTGCGCAGGTGGTGGAGCAGGCCCGACGGCGCACCGAGGTCGCCGCCTCGATGGTCGTGGTGGTGATCGGCTCGCTGGCCCTGATCGCGGCCCTGGGTGTGGTGCTGCCTGTGGCGGGTGTCGTCGCGGCGACGGTGCTCGGGCTGGCGGCGGTGCTCGTCGCGGCGAGGTCCGAGCCGGTGGCGCTGGCGGTGTGGTCGATGCCGCTGCTGCTGTCCGTCCAGCGGCTGGGGGGCGAGGACGCCAGCCTGTCGATGTCTGACGCGCTGCTGTTCGTGCTGTTCTGGGTCGTCGCGCTGCTCGGCCCCCGGCCCCTGTCGCCGGTGCTGCGGTCTTTGATGTGGCTCACCGTGGTCTACCAGGCGGCCACCATCTTGACGGTGCTGGTCAACCCCTACCCGTCGAACCTCATCGAGTGGTTCCACACCTGGCTGCTCACCGCCGCGGCGATCCTGGTCGGCTGGGCCGCCGGGGTGCGCGGCTACGCGACGAAGGCCCTCACCCTGCTGATCCTCACCACGGCCGCCATCTCGGTGCTCACCCTCGCCGCCGTGGCGCAGATGGTCGCCCAGGGAGGCCTGGGGGCGGTGGTCGAGGTGTACCTGGACTGGCCCTGGGCGATGCACAAGAACGTCATCGGCACCCTGCTGGCCTTCACCGCGATCGTGGTCTACGCCCGCCCGCCCTGGCTGCACTGGCCACGTTGGGCCACCACCCCCATGTTCTGGCTGCTGAGCGCCGGGATGGCCGCCTCCCAGTCGCGTCAGGCGATCATCTCCGTGGTGGTCGCGGTGGTGCTGATCGCGCTGCGGCAGTCGTCGATGGCTCGGCGCTCGAAGGCCATCGTCGTGCCGGTGTTCGCCGCGATGGTGGGCGTGATGCTCATGGTGGTCGCCCAGTTCTCCGAGGCCAACGCCTTCAACTCCGTGTATCAGCGCATGGACTGGTACGCGCAGTCCACCGACGTCTGGCTCATGAACCCCTGGTTCGGCATGGGCAACCGCTGGTGGTACACCGGCCTGCTCAACGAGGAGTTCCAACCCCCGCAGGCCATCCTCGAGGTGCTGTCGACCACCGGGATCTTCGGCATGATCGGGTTCGTCATCATGCTCGGCGGCTTCATGGTGGTGCTCTGGTACCGCCTGCCCCCCGAGTACGGCACCCTGGCGGTCGCGGTGGTGCTCGCCCGGGTCGTCCAGGGCCAGCTCGACCAGTTCTGGGTCACCGTCCAGGTGTCGATGCCCCTGCTCATCGCCGGCATCTGCGTCGGCGCCTACGACTGGGCCGCACGGTCTGCCAGACCCTCGGACGCCTCGCCCGACGAGCAGCCAGAGACCGCCCCTTCTTCTCAGCCAGCACTGGTGACGCGGTAGACCCCCCACCCACCGTAGACAAAATCTGAGTAATCAGATTACGATGATGGGCATGAAGACTCTCACTGCCACCGAGGCGTCGCGAGGCTTCTCCGCGCTGCTGGACTCCATCGCCCAGGGCGGCGACGACGTCACCATCACGCGAGGCGGGGTGCCGATCGTGCGCATGACCGCGATCAAGACGCACACCTGGGCGCAGTTCAAGCGCGGCATGGGGGATCTCGTCTCGAACAACCCGCGCCCCGACGACGGCTGGGCTGACGAGGTCGACGCGCTCCGCGCCCTGCTGACCGAGCCGGAGAACCCGTGGGCCGACGACTGATCCTCGACACGAACCTGTTGATCGAGATCGAGCGCGGCGCAGCAGGCCCTCTCGACGATGACGACGATCTGGCCGTCGCGGCGCTGACGCTCGCCGAGCTCGAACGCGGGGTCCACTCAGCCAAGGACGCGCGTGTGGCAGCGCGTCGACGCCGGTTCGTCGAACGCGTCCCCCACCTGGTCGAGGTGCTCGCCTACACCGACCAGACAGCGCACGAGCACGCCGTGCTGCTCGCGGAGACCGCAGCAGCTGGCCGACCACGTGGCGCACACGACCTCATCATCGCCGCCCACGCCCGCGAGACCGGCCGGACCATCCTTACCAGCGACCGACGTGCACGATTCGACGGGCTGAGCAACGTACGCGCCGGGACCCTGACCTCGGCCTGATCTGCTCACCTCCAGCCCGTAGAGGCTCTGGTCGCTCACATCGACCTCGTCGATCGACGGCGTCTGCGTCAGCGCCGACGACTGGGCCACCCGCCACACCCGACCAGGCACCGTCAGATCGGACCGTGCGACGGCGCTGGGTTTCCTGGCAGCGTCTCGCTGCTGACACGCCGAGCCTCGGCCGCCGCGGCCTCGACCTTGAAGCGTTCCGCCTGGTCGCTCGTCAGCACTGACACCGCGCCACAGTAGACACACTCCATGAGATGCTTGCTCTGGAACGGGAATATCGGCAAGAAGAACAGCGTGAACCATCTCCTCTGGTTCACCAGCCGCTGAGCGGCCGTCGCGTGACAGTGGGAGCACCGCAAGATCAGCGCCGCAACCACCTCTCTCTTCGTCGACACCCCAAAGATGATCACCAGAAACCTCCGAGCCCGAACCCGACAAGAACCACATCCATCAAAATATCGCACCTCACCAATCATCGAGAGGAGGACGACCCTGTGACCCCCGCGGCCAGACGCTGTCGCGATAAGTCTCCACGACCTCCGTCAGCTCGTACTGTGGCACCAGAGCCTCCCATTCAAAACCTTTCTCCGTCACCGTCACCGCGGGATGAAGAGATGAACCGCTCCAGCGCCGATCTCCCCGAACCAGCACTCTGCCATCTTCTCTGATGTAGTCCACTTCCACGCGCTGCCCTTGCCACACGGCCGTCGTGGTGACGGAGAACCGGTGTTCGACCTCGGAGATGTGGAACTTACGGACCCATCCTAGCTGGCGACTATATTCAAATCCTTCTGGCCGAGGTTGTGAGGTGGGTCGGAAAAGCCAGATGTTCGAC
>Ga0123356_10000108_pt1 | contig 87911 bp, 67 predicted proteins | sample TergutEmb28metaG_2_FD_92546 | JGI IMG/M metagenome (GOLD analysis project Ga0123356, IMG submission 92546) | Embiratermes neotenicus P3 segment gut microbial communities from Petit-Saut dam, French Guiana - Emb289 P3 | ecosystem: Host-associated > Arthropoda: Insects > Digestive system > Gut ...
CTCGTTTGAAGCGGTCCACTCGTTAGAACCGCCCATACCGATCATACCGTTGTCTTTAGAACGCCGTCTCGCGTATTGACCCTGCGGAGCGTCAGGAATCATATCGGAAGTAAAATCAGCAAAGAACGAGTTTAAATGGTGACCGCCAAAACTCGCGGTACCGTTAGGCTCGTTAAAAGCGCTGATCTCGTTAGAGCCGCCCATACCGATCATACCGTTGGCTTTTGAGCGCCGTCTCGCGTATTGACCCTGCGGAGCGTCAGGAATCATATCGGAAGTAAAATCAGCAAAGAACGAATTTAAATGATGACCGCCAAAACTCGCGGTACCGTTAGGCTCGTTAAAAGCGCTGATCTCGTTAGAGCCGCCCATACCAATCATACCGTTGTCTTTCGTACGCCGCCCAGGATATTGCCCCCGCTGAGCGGACTCAACCATATCTGATCTGTAATCGGCAAAGAAAGAATTTATATGATGACCGCCAAAACTTGCGGTGCCGTTAGGCTCATCAAAAGCGCTGATCTCGTTAGAGCCGCCCATGCCGATCATACCGTTAATTTGCGGACGCACGCCTCTGTGGCGTCCCTGAAAACTCTGGAATGTTCCGGCATTCATTTTGGCAAGTTCTTCCGCGTTCAAAACGCCCTGACCTATGCTGTTCCAGTTGCCGGCGCTTGGATTCGGAACCGCGTCCCAGTTGCCCGTAAGTACATCGTGATCTGTCATGGCTACAATATTAAAGTTCTTGTTATACTTATCTGCAAGCATATCCCGTCTTTGGTTGCTGCCGTCAGAATATGTCGAGTGAGTGTGGTGCGCGGCTTTATACTGCCCCCACCGACTGGCACCGTCCCATATCACACCATCATAAGGATTTGTAATGGTGATATCACTACCCTGAGCGTTTGCATGCGAGATCATCCCCGCCGCAAATCCGCCCAAGACAACACCGATACCCAAGACCGGCGACAAAATACGTTTGAGGTTCATTTACCCTCCGTTTTAGTGAATGTTTAAATATTGTATAAGAGCATTAAATGACCAGATAAAATTAAGGCACGATAGAAATATAAGAGACGAATGTAAAGATTGAGTTTGTGGTTTTGTAAATTTTCTGCACAATTTTCATTAATAAAATCAAATAGCCGATGTAAACTATTTTTGATATAAAATAAGGCGCTGATGTAAAGTTTAAAGCCGCAGTTTTGCAATAACTTTGTAAATTCTATGTTAACAAAATTGAGCTTAAGCGGAAACTGTACTTTATTTTTTATGTAAAGTACATGATTTTTGCATAAAGTTTACAATAACATGTCTTCGTTTTTCTTTTTGAGTGTTTATATTATCACATTCAGTATTTATTGATGAGAACATCAAAAAAGGAACTCTATATGCAAGCCATACTTCACAGAGCGGGAAACATAGATCTGCAAACCGATTGTATAGAAACTGAATTTGAAGGAATCCTTCTATTAGAAAAAGTTTTGGAAAGCAGATGTATAAAGACGGTTTACCAGCCGATTGTATCATTAACAGACGGTCAGATCTTCGGTTATGAGGCTTTGAGCAGAATATCCGATAAAAAACTTGACATAAATATCCTGCAGCTGTTCAGAATCGCCGAAAAGATGGGCAGAACATGGGAGCTTGAAAAACTGTGCAGAGAAATAGCTTTGGTAAACTTCGCTAATATGAATAACGGCAAGAAACTTTTTCTCAACGTCGACCCGAATGTAATGCACGATGAAGAGTTCAGGGAGGGATTTACAAAGGGGCGTCTGGAAGAGTACGGATTAAACAGTGACAACGTGATATTTGAAATTACCGAACGGGTAGCGGTTACGGATAATGAAGCGTTTCTCTCCTCCGTATATCATTACAAAAATCAGAATTACGGAATCGCCATAGATGATGTGGGCGCAGGGTTTTCGGGGCTCAAAATTATTTTAGACGTCAAGCCCAAATTTATCAAGCTTGATTTAAATTTGATCAGAGATATAGACAAAGACGAGATAAAGCAGCTCCTGTGCAAAGCTATGGTTGATTTTGGAAAAAACGCCGGCATACAGCTGATAGCCGAAGGAATAGAGACAGAAGAAGAGTTAAAAACGCTCATAAAACTTAAGGTTGACTTTGGGCAAGGATATTTTCTTAGTGTCCCGCAGGAAATTTTTGATAGTATCGCTCCTAGAAAAGAAGAGATGGTTGTGAAATGTTATTCAAAGCATTATTGTGAAAACATTAGAAATTTCGCTTATCCTACCATAGAACATCTATCTAAGCCAGGCGATATTTTTTCGCCGGATGAAAACGTTGAAATAATTTATGACGCGCTGAAAATTGACCCTACCATTACTGAGTTTACAATTGTTAAAAATGGTACGGCGGTTGGTTTTATGACAAAAACCAACTTAAATGAGATGCTTGGCGGCAGATACGGATTTTATCTCTATTCAAAGAAAAAAATAAAGCAGGTAATGAAAACCGATTTTTTAAGAGTTAATTACAATATGTCTATTGATCAGGTATCAAGAATTGCCATGCAAAGACCGGCGGAGCAGCTGTACAATCCAATCGTGGTTGAAAAAGAGGATAAGTATATGGGTATTGTAACAATTAAAGGTTTATTGGAGGCGTGCACTAAAATAGAAATAGATACCGCCATGCACACAAATACTCTTACAAAACTACCCGGTAACCTCATAATCGAAAGAGAGATCGCTCACCGTATGGCGTCGGACAACCCATATTGTATCATATATATTGATCTTGACAATTTCAAAGCGTACAATGACGCTTACGGTTTTCAAAACGGAGATTTAATGCTCACGCTTGTAGCGGACATTTTAAAGGAGTGTTCGCTAAAAAATGAGTTTGTAGGACACATAGGCGGCGATGATTTCATTATGATATGCGATTATCACGAAGCGGATGTCTTATGTATGTCAATAATAAACAATTTTTCTTCACAAGTCATCTCGCTTTACAGCGATGAAGATCTGAAAAACGGCTCTATTCTGGCAAAAAACAGACACGGTGTAGCAGAGACTTTTCCAATAGCAAGCCTCTCTATTGCGGGAATTTCAAACAAAACCAAAACGTACCGCAATAATAATGATTTTTCAAAAGATATTTCGCAGCTTAAGAAAAAATGTAAGAGACAAATCGGTAACTTTTTTGAGATATTGTAAAACTGCCTCAAAACAAGTAAGAAATCACAACCCGTGTTTATCGCGCCGTAAGGCAATATTTAATCGTGTCTTCAATAATACAATATATTAAACAGCCGTATCTAAACGCTGGGAATAAAAATCTGCCTGATTTCAAACAGTAAAGAACGTGTAAAATGCCTGTAAAAACAGCGTAAAGGTTTGGATACTTGTTGATATCCTCTTATGTGAATTGTATACTTGTACAGTAACAGCAAATGATAAACTCCTTATCATCGTTGTTGATGTGATGACAACCAACGCGGCTTAGGCGGCGGAAAATTAACTAAGAATAATCAACAATCAACCAAAAGGATCCTATAAATGAAAATACGTATGAAAATTCTCTTGTCAATTGTGCTTGTGGCGGTATTTACCGCGTTTACTATTGTGATGGTAAGTATAGTCAACACTAAATCTATCACTTTGGAGGCGGAAAAGAAATTTGTGGGGGATGCTAACAGTGCCCTTCAATACTTTTTGGAACATTTGAAAAAGGGCGTTGAAAACGACGTGACTATGGTCGCAAACAACCCCAGCGTCCGCGCCGGCCTTGCGGAGTTTGTAACTACCGGCAGACGCCAGAATCTTATTGACGCCCAATTGTACGCCGCCAAATATAGCAACGCCGACTTTTTTACGTCAACTGATATGAAAGGAGACGTAACAATGCGCACGCGCTCTCCCGACCGGTTCGGCGACACCAATGCTGATGTGCCAAGCGTAGTGTCCGCGCTTGCGGGAAAGCCGATGGTAGCGTTTGAGACCACTAAGAGCAACCCAATGGCGATACGCGCCGGAGTGCCCATTATACACGAAGGCAAGCAGGTCGGCCAGGTGAACGGCGGCTATAACATGAATAACGACGGGTTTGTCGATAACATGAAACAGCTTACCGGAGCTGACGTCACTATATTTTTGGGCGATACGCGCGTGTCAACCACTCTTTTGAACAATGAGGGTCAGCGTAATGTCGGTACAAAGGCGAATGAGGAGATCGCGAAACAGGTTTTAGCCGGAAACGACTATATGGGGCCTACGACAGTGTCAGGCAAGAAAATGTTTGCCTATTACGCCCCGATCCGCGGAGCCGACGGCAAAGTTATGGGAATGACGTTTGTGGGCGTTGACGTATCGGCCACAGAGAAGCAGATAAGCGATAAAATCACCCTTATGATAGTGATAGTGCTGATATTCTGCGCAATAGCAGTTTTTATCGGAATCTATATCGCGAACAGTATCTCCAAACCGCTTAACATGGTTGTAAATATGCTCAATAATTTCAAGAAAGGGCATATCAGCGAGAGGCTCAAACTCATTCGCAAAGATGAAATCGGAACAATGGCGAACGCTATGGACGAGTTTGCCGAAAACCTGCAAAAAGAGGTTATTGGTACGCTCAGACAGATATCCGGCGGCGACCTGTCCGCCAACATTGTAGCGCACGGCCCGGATGACGAGATCACTCCTATTATAAGTGAGACAATCGAGGCGCTGCGCGCTCTTATCATAGAAGACGGCGGCAAGGTACTCTCTGCGGCGGCCAACAAGGATCTCTCACAAAGGATGCAAAAAGAGTACAAGGGCGAATTTGCGCGTATGAAAGAGAACATCAACACTTTAGTACATAACCTTGATGACGCGATGAGTCAAGTATCCGAAGCTGTAGGACAGGTCTCAAGCGCAAGCGGCGAAATTTCTCAGGGAGCGCAATCTCTTGCCGAAGGTTCAAACACACAGGCAAGCTCTCTTGAAGAGGTAGGCGCAAGTCTTGAAGAGATGTCGTCTATGACAAAACAGAATGCCGATAATTCTAATCAGGCAAAGCTTTTAGCTGCCGAAGCGCGCGGCGCAGCTAATGAAGGCGATTCTGCTATGAAAAGTATGGCAAGCGCTATTCAGCAGATCAAACAGTCATCCGACAATACAGCAAAAATTGTGAAGACAATTGATGAAATAGCGTTCCAGACAAATTTGCTCGCTCTTAACGCGGCTGTTGAAGCGGCGCGCGCCGGTGAAGCGGGTAAGGGATTCGCGGTTGTGGCGGAAGAGGTTCGTAACCTTGCAATGCGCAGCGCGGAAGCGGCTAAGAACACTACCGAAATGATCGAAGAGTCTGTCAAAAATGCCGACGGCGGCGTCAAAATAACAGAAGAAGTAGCAAAATCACTTGGCCAAATTGTCGACCGTGTAGGTAAAGTAGGGGATCTTATTGCGGAGATCGCCTCCGCCTCTAACGAACAGGCTCTTGGCATTGAGCAGGTGAACACTGCGGTAGCGTCAATGAATCAGGTCACTCAGCAGAACGCGGCTAACTCCGAAGAATCAGCAAGCGCGGCCGAAGAATTAAGCAGTCAGGCGGCAGAGCTTCAAAACATGGTGGCGGATTTCACACTTAGCAATGGCGGCAGGTCTGGTTCAAGAGGCGGATACTCCAACAGCCGCCGCGGCCTGCCCTCTCCTCAAAGAAAACAAATTGCGCTTTCTGCTCCAAAAGCTTCCAAGACTCCGGCAAAGGCTGCAAAAGCGGTTAAGCCTGATCAGCTTATACCTCTTGACGATGAGGACTTTGGCGATTTTTAACCGGTGCGCACTATTTTTGCGGGCTGTTTCAAAACGAGGCAGCCCGGTAACTTTTTTTAGATATTGTAAAAACTGTTTCTTCCTTGCAGCAGCTTCTTAAATAGAGCTTTTCCGGCATAAAAATTAACATTTTTACCTGTTTTGTAAAGTTTATGTTAACTGCTTTTATAAACATTGTATATTCTTAGACACGCTATTGATTTCCTTAAAAAATTATTGTATTCTTAACATTATAAAGAAAAGTGTGGAAAAAATGAAAATCGGATTGTTAACAAGCGGCGGAGACTGCGCCGGACTTAACGCAGTGATGAGGGGTTTTGCCAAAGCGGCTTTTTCTATAATTCCGCAAGTTGAAATTTATGGAATTATGAAAGGTTACACAGGGCTTATAGACGGCAATTACCGTAAAATGAAAGAGGAAGAATTTTCTGGAATTCTCAGTTTGGGCGGTACTATTTTGGGTACATCACGCACATCCTACAAAAAACTTATTCTGCCGGAAGAGGCTCACAAAGTAGAGAGCATGAAAGCCAACTACAAAAAGATGGGGCTTGACGCGCTTGTTGTGCTTGGAGGCAACGGTTCACACAAGATCGCATTACTTTTGTCGCAGGAGGGGCTCAATGTAATAGCCCTGCCCAAAACCATTGACAATGACATACTCGGTACAGAAGTTACATTCGGTTTTCACTCAGCGGTGCGGGCAGCTACAGAGTGCATAGACCGTATACAGACTACAGCGGCAAGCCATAACCGCGTAATGGTTGTGGAGCTTATGGGCAACAAAACAGGATGGCTTACGCTTTACGCGGGGCTTGCGGGCGCGGCGCACATAATTCTCATACCTGAAATTCCATTTACCATAGATAAAGTTATAGATGCTGTAAAAAGGCGCATGAATAAAAGCAGCGGATTTTGTGTAATCGCGGCGGCAGAAGGCGCGCTTGACACAGAAGAAGCCAGTCTGAGCAAAAAGGAGAGGTACGGCAAAAGAGCAGAGCGAGGTGAGACTACAGCATCGGCGCGTATAGTGAAAGCCGTTTCTGAAACTCTTGGCATGGAGTGCCGCCTTGTAGTACCCGGACATATTCAGCGCGGCGGAAGTCCCTCGCCTTATGACCGGCTGCTGTGCACAGAAATAGGCGCTTATTGCGCAAGGCTTGTAAGCACTGGCAGATTTGGAGTGAGCGTGGCTATAGTTGGCGGCAGAATCTCTTATAACCGCCTGATGGACATAGTTGGCAAATCAAAGTTTGTTTCGCCGGATGATGATCTTATAAGAACGGCAAGAGACATTGGAGTATCTTTTGGTGATTAATAACCATATCACGGCAGCACGGGCATAAGAAGTAGAGAGGAAGGACAGGCGTTAATGAATACGTTCATTAGGAAGACGTTTATCAACCGCGAATATTCGTGGCTTATGTTCAATCAGCGGGTGCTTAAGGAAGCGGAAACACCCGATAATCCGTTATTGGAGAGATGTAAATTTCTCTCCATTTTTACCTCTAACCTCGATGAATTTTTTATGGTGCGCGCGGGCGCGCTCTTTAACGATTTTCTGATTAATCCTAAGGTAACAGAAAACAAAACCGGACTTACCCCAGAGGAACAGCTTGACGGTATATATACTTACGTTAAAAAGCTCTATGCAGAGCGGGCGAAAGCGGCAAAAAACATTTGGACAGAACTTAGAACGCACGGAATTGATGTTTTAAATGTAAGGCTCAAAAAACGAAGATTCGGCAAAAAAACGCTTAACTATTTTAAAAAGGCGATATTCCCGCTGCTCAATCCAATCGTACTTGACACTAAACATCCGCTTATCCATCTTGAAAATCTTAAAATGTACGTTATGCTGCGCCTTGTTGACAGCAGCGGCAAAACGCGTTTCGGTATTCTGCCAGTACCGGCTAAATGCGAACGAATAGTAGCGGAACAGGGCGCAAAAAATATAAAACTTATGACCATAGAAGATCTGGTTTACCAGTGCGCCGATGAGATATTCGCTAAATACAAGGTGATGGGCAAAGCGCTTGTGAGAGTTACACGCAAAGCGGATTTTGAAACGGAAATAGACAGCGTGGACTGCGAATCGGAACAGGATTTCCGACGCCTTATGAAAGGCAGAGTAGATATGCGTCACAGTCTGCCGCCCGTAAGACTTGAGATGAGCGGCGATGACCCTGCAATAACCGATTTCTTATGTAAACAATTTAACATCGCCCGCAAACACTGCTTTACAATATATCACTTTTTCGATTATAAATTCTTGTTCGATTTGGACAGGTTTATGGCTCCTGAAAAAGTCTGCGAACTCAAATTCCCTCCGTTTAAGGGACGTACCGTTCACGGCCTCAAGCCTGATAATATTATAAACAACGCGCTTAAACGCGACATATTTCTCTCTTACCCCTTTGACAGCATGGATACGTATATGGATCTTCTTGACGCGGCAAGCAGCGACTCAAGAGTCGTAAGCATAAAGATTACTATTTATCGTCTTGACAAACAATCGCGTATAGTTGAAGCGCTTTGCCGAGCAAGCAGAAAAGGCAAAGACGTGACGGTTATAATTGAGCTGACGGCGCGCTTTGACGAAGAGAACAATATGCACTTTTCGCAGGTATTAAGTGAAGCGGGCTGCACAGTAATTTACGGCGTGGGCAATTATAAAGTACACTCAAAAATCACGCTTATAGTTCTCAGAGATAAAGATAACATCTCTTATATAACTCACACCGGCACCGGAAACTATAATGTAGGTACCTCCAAACAATATACAGACTTGAACGTTATAACCGCAGATCATGATATAGGCGCGGACGGAGCGGATTTTTTCCGCAATCTCGCTATGGGAGATGTGCACTTCAATTATAAAGATTTATTAGTCGCTCCTGGAACCATGAAAGAGGTTATTTTACAAAAGATCAAAGAGCAGACAGAACTCGCTTTAGCCGGAAAACCGTGCGGTATAATATGCAAAATGAACAGCCTTACAGACTTAGACTGCATCAAGGCGTTTATTAAAGCGTCGGCCGCCGGAGTCAAAATTTCACTTATCATACGCGGAATCTGCTGTCTTCTGCCAGGAGTCGCCGGCAAGACCGAAAATATCACCGTAAAAAGTATTGTCGGACGGTTTTTAGAGCACAGCCGTATCTACTGCTTCGGAGCTGAAAATCCTGATATTTATATTTCAAGCGCAGATTTAATGACACGCAACGTATCACGCCGCGTGGAGATAGCCTCTCCCGTAAAAGATAAAAAAATTGCCAAACGGATAAAAACAATGCTTGACATAATGCTTGCGGATAACGAAAAGGCAAGATACCTCACGGCTCAGGGCAAATACGTACGTCTTGAAGAAACAGGTGTTTCAAGTCAGCAGTATTTTCTGGAGAACGCTGTTTAATATAATATTGCGCTTCTAATCTTATTCGCGGCCTCTTCCCCAACAAGCGCCTCAACTAATTTGAGGCTAAAAGGAATGGCGGTTCCCACTGCGCGGCTTGTTACTATATTTTCATCAACCACAACCGAATCAGTCAAATGCACCGCGCCTGTGAGACGCTCTTCAAGTCCAGGATAACATGTAGCTTTTTTACCGGTGAGAATTCCGGCCTTTGCAAAAACTGTTGGCGCGGCGCAAATCGCGGCGCAGATCTTCTTATCTTTATTAGCTTTTTTAATGAACTCTATCAGTTTTTCAGAATCAGCGAGCTTATTTGTACCTGGCCCGCCGGGAAGCACTACCGCGTCAAAATCTCCATTATAATCATCAAATAAAATATCCGTTTTTATATTGATATTGCGGGAACCGCGCACATCCATACTCTCCAAGCCTAACACAACAACGTCAACCTCTGCGCGGCGCAGAATATCAATACATGTTACCGCCTCAATCTCTTCAAATCCGTCCATCAAAATAATTATAGCACTTGGCATATTATCTCCTAAAAGGCTGAAAGCCTTTAATCATTACCATAGGGCAGCGCCCTATGCTCTGCTCCGCCCCGCATTTCAGCCCATAATCATTATCGCCCTATGGCGGCCGCATGCTCCAGACAAGAGGCATACCCTGCCCGTCTTAAATAAAAATATAATTCATATAAAAAAAACGGCAACACAAAAATTATATTTATACTTCTTCACGGCATTTTTTGGGAAAGGAAGCGGTTGTAATATGATATGGGATGTTGGTAATGAAACCATGCCTCTTCATAAGCTAAGAGAGCTTCAGAGCGAGAGGCTGTGCGCGATTATAAAAAAAGTATACGACAAGGTACCGTTTTACAAAGCGAAAATGGATGCGGCTAATGTAAAACCTGAAGATATTTGTTCCATAAGCGATTTGTCAAAGCTCCCTTTTACTACAAAAGATGAGATGCGTGATGTTTATCCTTACGGACTTCTGACTGTCGGTCTTAATGATATTGTAGAAATACACACCTCCTCCGGAACAACCGGAAAACCGGTTGTTGACGCTTACACTCAGGGTGATATTGATTTATGGTCAGAGGTAATGGCGCGTACTCTTTCTATGGGCGGGGTCACAAAAAAAGATATCGTACAAAACGCATACGGTTACGGACTCTTTACAGGCGGACTCGGAGCGCACTATGGAATAAAGCAAATAGGCGCGGCCTGTATCCCGATTTCCGGCGGAAATACTAAACGTCAATTAGAAGTTATGCAGGATTTTGGAACCACTGTTCTCTGCTGTACGCCTTCTTATGCTCTTTACATAGCAGAAGCAGGCAGAGAAGCGGGTATTGATTTCAGGATGCTTAACTTGGAGAAAGGTTTTTTCGGCGCGGAACCGTGGAGTGAGAGTATGCGCGAGGAGATTCAGGAGAAACTCAGCATAAGGGCGTATGATATATTTGGATTGACAGAGATTATCGGCCCTGGAGTAGCCGCTGAGTGTGAACTTCAAAATTTGCTCCACGTGTTTGAGGATCATTTCTTTCCTGAGATCATAAATCCAAAAACTGGCGTTCCTGTTCCAGACGGCGAAAAAGGTGAACTTGTATTCACCACGTTAACAAAAGAGGGAACGCCCATAATCCGCTACCGCACACGCGATATCACATTTTTAAACCGTGAACCATGCTCATGCGGACGCACATCCGTAAGAATGCACCGCCTCCTTGGCAGAACCGATGATATGCTTATTGTCCGCGGGGTTAACATATTTCCCTCTCAGGTCGAGCAGGTGCTTATTAAAATGGAGGGCGTTGAACCGCACTATCAGATCATTGTCGAAAAGCGGGGCAGTCTTGACTGCCTTGAAATTTCAGTAGAGATGACCGAGAGCATGGGTTCAGATTTATTGGGTGACATTGAGGAAAAAGAGAGAGAGATTGAGTGCAAGCTGCGTGATGTGCTGCTTATTAACAGCAAAGTAAATCTCGTTTCACCAAAAACTATACCGCGCAGCGAGGGCAAGGCAAAACGTATTATAGACAAACGCAATCTCAACACATAAAGGAAGCGTTATGACAATTCAACAACTTTACGTCAATTTGGGCAACACTCCGGGACAATTAGCTAACGTTACGGCAATATTAAAAGATAATGAGATAAACATACGCGCGATAACAATTGCCGAGAACAATACAAAGGGCGTTTTACGCATGATAGTTAACAAACCTGATAAAGCAGAAACCGCTCTGAAAGAGGCCGGATTTGTAGCGGGGCAGAATCAGATGATCGCTATTGAGATAGACGACCGCGAGGGGCTCTTTTATGACATTGTAAAACAGTGCGACGCTGAGAATATCAATATAGAATACACATATTCATTCGTTGAAACCGCGCTAAAGAAAGCGATTCTGTTTTTACGGTTTAAAGACACAGACAAAGCGGTACAGCTTTTTGTAAAAAAAGGCTATAAGCTGCTCTCCGGTGAAGAGGTGTGCAGGATTTAATTGCCTGCACCATAAAGCCCCTTTTCAATCCTTTGAGTATTCTCTCTGAGTCTCTTATTGACTTTATTGATATGCCTCTCTGGAATTCCGCACTCTTTCGCCATTGCCGGCCATTTTTCAAATTCTGTCAGGATTTTTTCAATTATAACATCCCATCCTTTAATGCTGAAATTTTCCGCAAGAATTTTGAAATCTTTCGCTTCTGCATTGCGGCGTTTACCGCCAAGCCTCATAAAATGAAGTTCGTTTTGCCCCTTTGAGTAACCGATATCGTAAGCGGGAGCAAGAGACCATTGCCCTTTATTATCCATTAAAAAGCTGAAATTTTTGGCATGATCATCGTTATTGAATCCTATGTAATTAAACGCTATAATCTTGTAAGCCTCTACTATTTGCCTGTGATCACGCGTAATGTAATCTACCGTATGTAAAAACGTGCCGGCTTCAATATCGGTATCGTTGAAATTGATATTCAAAAGACCGGCGAGAGTGTGTACGTGATACTTAGTTCCATCAGGCATTACGTCAAACCTCTTCATGGCGAAAAAAGCGAGTTCCGATTTTTGGCCGGTAATAAGATAACTTTCAGGAATATTAAGACCGGCGTTGCCCGCGATTTGCGAATAAAGGTACTCTATTTTTTGATAATGGTCATGACTGAACGTCGGAACTTTGAGGAGCATCGGAATATATCCGTCTTTATACTCCCCCTGAGTATAACGAATCTCTTCGTGATTGCTTTCTTTCATATCAACGAGAAATTTTGGCCTCGCTCCGCCCACGGAACCGCCGCATTTTAGGAGCTGCTCAGATACTTCATCAGCATTGCCTTTTATGATTCTCTGAGCGGCTTTTCTCAGAGTCGCAAGCGCCGTTATTTCATCTCCTTTTGGAAATTTTTTGGCCGGATGATAATTAAGCGCCCCTACGCCGTTATGCCCTATAAACGCAAGTCTTTCCAATGCCGTTGGTTCATCAATGTTTATTTTGAGAAATTCAGCGTCTTGAACAGCTCTTCCCCACGCGTCAGGCAGGCTGTCCGCGAAAGCGCTGTGAAGATTGTAAAAATTAACGCCCAATGGGGCAGAGTATGTCTCATTCCCAAGAGGCATATTGATCGGCGATATCTCCAAACCGGATGATAAAAACGAGGGTTCATACTTGAAGAAATGTCTCCCCGTATCAGTAGAAAGATATAATTCCCCAACATGAATACTCTCGCTGCCGAAGTTGATAAAAACATTTATAGAATTCACCGTACAATCCTCTTTGAATCTGCCCTTTTTATCTGCTCAAGCGTCCAGGAATCCCGCTGCTCGAAAGCGGCGGTAATTTGACTTTCCATCTTGTAAATATGGCACAATCTAAAAAAACGTTCTAGACTTATATTTCCGGTGCGCTCAAATTTTTGCAGCGTTCCTAGAGCTACTCCAGACCTGGCCGCAGCCTCAGTTTGCTTCATATTGAGAGCAATGCGCCTCTTCTTCATTGCACGAGCGGCTTGCTCGGCTAAATGCTTGGACATCGTCTTCATAATAGTATTATTTTACCATTTTAGATTAAAATATAAATTAAACTATTATAAATATACTGTTTTCATGACGCAAACGCAAGTTATTTTTAAATATAAGCTCTATAATAGTACTATTTTATTATTTTTGGCTAATATATAAACAATACTATTATTATTATACTGTTTTCATGGCAATATATAATAATATTTTGTTTTTAGATACAAGTACTATAATAGTATTATTATCCTGCTATTAGGCACAAGATGATATATATTGGTATTATTATAATAGTTTGAATGATGATGAGAATGGCTCTGTCATTGCAGTAATAATCTAAAAACCTATCGCAAAGTATAATATATATCGTCAATAAGCAATATCAATTAATCAGGCTGCGCAATTCAGCCGCGTTCTCAATATTATTCTTTTGACAATATTCTCTGATTCCATCAAGAACCTTATGGGGGACAAGCGGGTCTATAAAATTGGCTGTTCCTATTTGTATGCTTGACGCTCCCGCAAGCATATACTGAAGCGCGTCATCGGCGTTTGAGATTCCGCCCATTCCAATGACAGGTATTGATACCGCGCGGCTGACTCTGTAAGTAAGCGCAACGCCTACAGGCCGAACAGCAGGACCGGAGAGGCCGCCTGTTTTGGCTGCCAGCACAGGCTTTTTATCTTTAACATTAATGACCATTCCTACAAGTGTATTGATAAGCGACACCGCGTCCGCTCCGCCGTCCTGAGCGGCGCGCGCTACTACAGTTATGTCTGTGACATTTGGCGTGAGCTTTACAATAAGCGGTTTTGCCGTCAGTTTTCTAAGCGCTGATGTTAAACGCTTTACTTGCTGCGGATCTGTACCAAACGCAAGCCCGCCCTCTTTTACATTGGGACAGGAGACGTTTATTTCATACCCCCATAACCCATCCGCAGCTTCAAGTTTTTCTACAACCTGTAAGTATTCATCCTCTGTAGAGCCTGCCACATTCGCCACAATAGCGCATGGGAGTTTTTTGAGATACGGCATTTTTTCCGATATAAATTTGTCAACGCCCACATTCGCAAGTCCGATTGAATTAAGTATACCGGAAGGAGTTTCGATAATACGTGGGATATCATTCCCCCCCCTTGGTGCAAGCGTGACAGCTTTTGTAAATATAGCGCCTACACAGGAGAGATCAAGAAGCTCCTCATACTCGCTCCCGTAACCAAATGTACCCGATGCAACGCCTACCGGATTAGGAAGCGTCTTTGAACCTATTTTTACACTCAAATCGACATTTATTCCCATACAATATCCTTTGCGTTAAAGACCGGGCCCTCTTTACACGCGCGGGCAAAACCGGATACAGTCTTAACAGCGCACCCCATACAAGCTCCCACCCCGCAAGCCATAACCTCCTCGACAGAAACCCACGCAGCAGCGCCTGCATTATTTGCAAGACTACTCAAACCCTTAAGCATAGCATTAGGCCCGCATCCGTACATAACGGTTTTGTCATCTATCATTATATTATGAAGATACGAAACGGTGTTACCTTTAAAACCCGCGCTTCCGTCATCTGTACATATATGCGGCAAAGCATCCCTGAACACATCCGTATCAGGAACAAACGAAGAGTTCCGGCAGCCAAAAACAAATGTTACCGGAATTGAGCGTTCCTTAAGATAATTTACTAAAAAGAGTATCGGCCCCAAACCTACCCCGCCGGCCGCAGCAACCGCTTTCCCCTGCCCCCCGCTAACAGGAAAAGGAGTTCCCAAAGGGCCAATTATATCAAGAGATTCTCCCGGCTGCTTTGCGGAAATAATCTCGGTTGCGCGCCCGCGCTTTTGATAAATTATTGAGACGGTCTGATTTGATTCGTCATAATCGGAGTAAGCAAAAGGACGCCTGAGAAGCGGTACAGAATCCTGCGTCACACGGATCGTTAAAAATTGTCCAGGCAGCGGAACTCCGGCCGATTTGTCCCACCGCATGGAGAGTTCAAAAAAATCCGCGCTTATCTGTTTATTGGAAATGACCTGTGACTGAAGCTGTTTCATAATCTCTACTTTCTGAACTCAATATAAACCTGCGTACCGTTTTCACTTTTTAATGTAACGATACCGCCGTATTTTTGAACGGTATGCTTTACAATAGCAAGCCCAAGCCCCGTACCGCCTGTTTCGGTACTCCGCGATTTATCAACCCTGTAAAACCGCTCAAATACCCTCTCGATATCGTTTTGCGGAATACCGATACCATCGTCCATAACGGTTATTTTTTTCCCGTCTAAAACAATTCTGACAAACCCGCCTCTTTTACCGTACTTAATGCTGTTATCCGCTAAATTATAAATTAAATGATAAATCTGTTCCGTCTCCGCGGTTACCTTACCCTCACCGGAAATCTGAACAATTATGTTTTTTTCATCCGCGCTGAATTTAAGCATATCTCTGACCTGTTCAGCTACAGCGCGCGTATTTACGGAAATTACATTTTGCGGTTTATAACTCTCTATTTTTGACAGATGCAGTATGTCATTTATAATTGTCAGTAATCTGTCGCTCTGACTGACTATTTTGCTTTGATAACTTCTAACCGCTTCAATACCGTTTACAAGCCCTGTCGCGGTAAGTTCGGCAAAACCCTTTATTGAGGTAAGCGGAGTTTTTAGTTCATGAGAAACATTAGCGACAAACTCCTGACGCATTTTTTCAAGCTGCCTGTTTTTTTCAAACATTATCATCAAAACAACAAGGCATAAACTCAAAAGTAAAATCGGCATAAACAGCCATAATAAAAATTCATTAGTCAAAGAGACTCTATGGGCTACACGTATGTATACTCCGTTTGAGTGCTTTGCCATCATGTAAATCTTTTTTTCCCCTGTCATCTGAGACATTCGGATATCTTCACCATACCCGGCGATGCGCACAGCTATAAATTCAGGACGGTTGGAATGGTTTGGCGCGCCGCTTACATCCACATCGTTATCGGCAAGCAGATTTCCCGCTTCATCAAAAATACTGACCCGCACGCCGTCGATACTGTTTACAAATGTTTCATAGTTAACAGCGTCAATATCACTTGCGCTGACAATCTGAAGCGCGGTATTGAGAGAAGCACGAATCTGGCTCTGTTGATTATGGGAAAACCACAGAAAAGAGACTGTTACTACTAACAGCAGAACGCCGGCGATTGTCAACGCGTATTTTTTCATTTTTTTAACCGTGATTATATCGTGATTACAGATACATGTGATCATCACGCTTGCCAACTTAAACGGTAAATCAAGCGCTCCTATAAATATACATTGTGAGCATGACGCATCATACCGTGATCATTTATAGATCACACGATTAAATACTGGCTTACGCCTCGATAAACACGGTGCGCTGTATCGTCCGAAGACCTCACGCCTGTAGTGCAGTCTGAGGGCGGTGCGGCGTGATATTTAATCGTGTCTTCAATAACCGGCTTTTGGATCTGTTTTTAAGCGGCGGCTATTTTATATCAAATTCGCGGATATTTATTTGAGGAATTAGCTTATTCGGCTGATAATACCCGATGTCGCGGCCGCCTTGATTCGGCCCGTGAAAATCGGAGCCTCCTGTTACGGCAAGACCAAGAGAAACAGCTATCTCTTTGTAAAACGAGATCTGCTGCTCTGAGGTATTGGGGGCGTAAATTTCAACTCCCTTTAATCCGGCGTTTTTCAATTCAATGACAAAATCGAACAGATCGCCGTTACTGAGATTAAGCTGAGCGGGATGAGCAAGTACGGTAAAAGCGCCCGCTTCACACAGGAGCTTTACAGCTTCCACAGGAGAAAGCCTGAAACGGTCAACATAAGCGAGCCCCTCCTTGCACAAATATTTGTCAAAAGCTTCCTGAAAAGAGTTTACATAACCTGCTTTGAAAAGCGCGGCCGCGATATGAGGGCGCGCTACTACTTCGCCGCCGGCCTCAATGCGCAGCTGATCGATACTAAGGTCTATTCCAAAATCAGAAAGTTTTTCTAAAATAAGTCCGTTCCGTCTGTTGCGGCTTTCACGCGTTTTCTTGAGAACAGATTCAAGCGGTTCGTAACTATCGCTCACAGAGATACCAAGCAGATGGCAGTTGCCGCCTCTCCACTGGGCGGAGAGTTCTATTCCTGAAAGAGCTTTTATCCCGCGGCTTTTACCGTATTGTATAAAACGTCTCACGCCGGCAGTAGTATCGTGATCGCATAGAGCTATAACAGAGATCCCTTTTCCAATGGCGAGATCAATAAGCATCTCCGGGCTGAGCTGCCCGTCGGATTCATTGGAATGAACGTGAAAATCGTTAATCATAATTTACAGCCAACCTAACACTTTGTAAACAGCACGCCCATAATATTCATTGAGCGCTATTGTAGAGGTAAAAAGCGAACCCACGCTTGGCAGCCATTTGTATGGTTTAAACCCTATATAATCATCTTCGTAAAAACCCGCGGGAGCAGGCGTTACGGTAAACCCCGCCTTACGAAAAATAGCCGCGCTGCGAGGCATGTGATACGCGCTTGTCACTAAAATAATATCATTTCCCAGTCCCGCTTCTTCCATTCTTTTTTTCGTGTAAAGCGCGTTTTCTCTAGTATTTTTTGATTCATGTTCTATAATCACATCCGCGCTGTCAATCCCAAAAAATTCATTGAGAAGCAAAAACGTGGAGTATGCCTCAGGAACAGTATCATTAGTGACAATCCCTACCACACCGCCGCTGAGAACAAGTTTCTTTGAACCGCTCTGCCTGAAAACTCTAACGCTATTAAAAATACGATTAGCATTACTGTTTGTTTCAACATTAATACGCGGCGCCATTTTTCCAATCGTGGCTCCGCCCAAAAGAACGACTGCGGAAGCTTTATCGTAATTAGCGGATGGAAGATACCGCTGTTCAAGCCCGCGCATTAACGGCCGCGATACAACGGGCGAACTGAATAAAAGAAGAACAAAAAACGCGCTGCTAAAAAGTATTATTGATATTTTAGTTTTTCGCCAAATAATCATAACTAAAAAAGCAGACAACAAAAGAGTTAACGTCAACCCAAGAGGATTGAACGGAATAACTAAAAATTTTGATAATATCAGAAACATAAATCAGCTTTCAGCTCCGTACTGAGCGCGATATTCTTTTATCCTACCCATAATTTCATCGTTGAGTATTACTTTTCCGTCAATCTCTTTATTGTGCAGATATTCAATGATTTCATCAAGATTCACAATAGGAAACGCGGCGAAATCAAATTCTTCTCTAAGCTCAGCAAGAGCGCTTCTGGTTCCCGTTCCCCGTTCCATTCTGTCAACAGATACTATCAAGCCCACTACCTCAACGCCAAGTGTGTGTTTGAGAAACGGGACGGATTCCCGTACAGATGTCCCCGCTGTTGTTACATCCTCTATTATCACAATTTTATCGCCCGCTTTGAGCTTGTGTCCCACCATTACTCCGCCCTCACCGTGATCTTTAGCCTCTTTACGGTTAAAACAAAAGTCTACATTATGATTAAAACGGCTGTGAAGCGCCATTGAGGCTGTAACCGCAAGAGGAATCCCCTTATACGCGGGGCCGAAAAGCACATTAAATGTATTACCCAGATTTTTTGACAGAGCCTCCGCGTAAAACCGTCCAAGCTCACAGAGCTGAGCGCCTGTGCTATAGTTTCCGGTATTTATAAAAAAAGGAGTCCTCCTGCCGCTCTTAGTAATAAAATCACCAAAAGTAAGTACCTTAGAGCGAACCATAAACTCTATAAACTCTTCTTTAAACTTTTCCATCTCTACCCTCCTTAAATTGTTACCGTCTGTCCGTCATAAGAAAATTCCATCCATGAATCAAACTCTTTATTGTCAATAGCGTAATCTATCTCATGAGTCATGTGAATAAAAAACGCGCGTTTTGGAGCTATACGCCGGCTAAATTCTATACTCTGAGGCAAAATGAGATGAGTGCCGTGCTCTTTTTTTTCTCTGAGACAATTAAGAATCAGGCAGTCAAGACCTTCTAATAATTTTTCATTTTCAGATTCTATAAACTTAACATCAGGTATATAGGCGACGTTATCAATTCTGAATCCAAGACACCCGTTGAGCTTTCCATGAATAACAGGAATCGGCGTTACCGAAAAACCTTCAATCTCTATCTTGCTGTTAATCTCTATCATATCCAAATGAGGAATCCCGCCCCCGCAATATTGCGCTGAGTCCAAAACTGCCGAATGAAACATATATGAAAAACATGTCTTCACATTGAGTATCGTTTCCGCAGAAGCGTAAATCGGCATAGGTTTCTGTTTTGTATAAGACCTGATATCAGGAAGTCCCCCGAAGTGATCAATATGCCCGTGAGAGATAAGCACCGCGTCAATCTCTTTTATTTTATTCGCCAAAGCCTGTTCACGAAAATCAGAAGAGACGTCGGCAAGCAGCGTTTTACCGTTTTTTCTGATTAAAATTGACGTACGGGTTCTTCTGTAACGCGCATCTGTCAAAGATTTGCGGCATACTCCTTTAGGACAGCCGGCGTAATCCTCCATCATACAGCCAAGAGGCGGAACGCCGTGCGAAGTTCCAGTGCCTAAAAATGTAATTTCCAGAATCCGCCCCCAATAAAAGAATAGACCTATAAAGATAATTTATTGGTGAACGAAACCTGTAATTTTAATAAAGAGTAATGCGGGTAGGATACGGCTGCGAGTATTATCGATGGATTCAATATGGGATATCAAATCGGCGGGTAATTGTTTCATCTCTCTAAAAACTAGTCAAAACAGATCGCTGTGAGTTCCGAAAATCAGAATATTTTTTTACATTTTTATTTTTGCCTATTATCATGATCAAGCTTGACACGTAACCCCAACGTCGGGCGTGCCCGTCCCGTATGTCACTTATATTTTTAGAGCTCGTTTGTCATGCTTTTAAAACCTCGTCCACCGAGAGCTTTGTTGCTTCTGCAATTTCGTCAATTGTCATTTTGCCGATAGTTTTTAGGCTCTTTGCAATTTCTATTGCTTTTGCATGAAGTGCTGCTGCTTCATTACAGCTTGCATCAAAACGCAAACGTTCTAACTCTTTAAATTCGTCTGTGGTAGATACGTAGTGATATGCTTCAACTACTTTTTTCATGATTTCCCCTCCTATCGCCTGTATTTTTTCCAAATCCTCTTCTGTTTTAGCGTTGAAAAGCGCTAACCATAAATTAAAATCATCGGGACTGCCGCTATCATTCTCAATTACATTTTTCGGTAATTTAGGTAACTCAAAATAGTGCATATTCAGCTTGTCGGTTAAACGCTCATGCCGTGTTGTTTCGAGTATATCAAATTCGCTGTGGAACTTCTCGCACTCAAATAATGGAAATGCCAAGATGCTCACAACAATAGTTTTAGGCAAACTTATGTAGCCTTTGCCCCTGTCTAACGCTGATGAGAATGCCCGCGCCCAATGAAATAGTGAACGTTCACGAAAGTCTTTCTCATCTGCCACTTGAATCTCCAAATCTAAAATTTGGCCATTTACAAGCATCTTAATATCCAAACGACAAAACTTTTCCCCGAGCGCCTCCGGCGGCATTTCCGGGTTAGTCACCGTAAACTCATTAATCTCTATAACCGGTACCCGCAAAAATGCTGCCGTAAGCCGTTTCAGTAAATCTTGATTCCTAACAAACAACATCTTAAATAATATATCATTAGTCAACTTGTATTTTAGTTTTGCCACAGGCTTCTCTCTTTTAATATTACGTATTACTGATAATATACATTTTTCAAAACGAAAGATGTCGAATAATAAACAATGCACGTCTTTTTGTGCACTGGATACCATACGTTTAAACTCCGACTGATACCGCTAAATCCGAGTTGCTGCGTACGCGGTGTGCTGTTCAAAGACCCCAAACCGGCCGTCTCAACACGCAAAACATCTCTGTAACAAATGCTCTCGCAACATGTCTATTTTTTCGACATATCAAATCTTAGTACTTAAATTGTATTTTGGAGATTTATTTATGTACAGCTAATGATTAAATTTTATGGCTTTTTTGATTGACAATTCACAAAAACTCACTCGTCAAAACAGATCGCTGTGAGTTCCGGTTCTGGTAAGCGTAAGAATCAGAATATTTTTTTCAATTTTGTATATCAACAGCCAATCCGGTGTAATATGGCATTCTCTATGTCCGTCCCAGTTGCCGGTTAGCGGATGATCTTTGTGTTTAGCGGGAAGTTGTTTGCAATTTGCCAAAAGATCAACGATTGTATTTAACAAACCGATCTCATAATTTCGCTTGATCGCTGTTTTTAAATCTTTTTTAAATCTGCCGGTTGAGGCGATTTTATATTTCATCCCGCATCTCCGCTTTAACTTCGTCAAGGAGCTCAGTGAAGCAGGAATATTTTTTTACATTTTTATTTTTGCCTATTTTATCCGCCTCTTTAATGGCGGCAATGGTTTCTGTATTAGGTGTAAGCTGATTTACCTCGAAAGGTAATCCATGCCATTTGACTGCTTGCTTCAAAAAGATACGAATTGCAGTTTGTGTATCAAATCCTAAATCGGCAAACAGATTATCTGCTTCTTTTTTTAGTTTCTCTTCAAGTTTAACCTGAATAACGGCTGTATGGGCAGTATGAGCCATTTGCATATCTCCCTTTCATATTCACCCGTAACGCTTCTGTACATAATATATATGATGTATGCGAATATGTTGCCGTAATAATTTGATTCTTTTCTAAAAGAGTAGACATGCTTTAGTTACTGCCAAGATTTATTTTAAATTATCACTTTCTCCACTGCTACACCTGACCACTTCCGGCCATTTCCTTCTTTACGCCTGTATTTTCATTCTTTTCTGTCATTTCAACCGCTTCAACCTGCATCTGCTCCTCAAGTACTGTTATAGCGCCTGAAATGCGAAGCGCGGTCTCTCTAAGACGTGTAAGCTCCGATTGGTGCTGTGATATTGCGTCGTTTGCTCTTTGGAGCTCGATTTTTAGTTCATTGATTCGGTTTTCTGCCCAACTCATGCTGCCCCCCATTGCTGTTTTATTGTTTTTAGTATTTCCAGATAAACATATTGGTAAATCTCGCGGATTCGTCCCCGCGTATTTCTTAGGTACACCGATCACATCCTTTGTGCCGTCCGGCAGCATATTAACTATAAATGATGAATTAAACCGCATATCCTGAATATTCCCGATTATCACCGGATCTTGCCAACAGGCTATCACGTTGCCGCTGTATTCATCGTATCCCCTTATCGCAATTCCGCGATACCCGCGCAGACAGGTACAGGGAAAACCTGCCGGATGTTTATACTCAATATCAACAAGATCACAGTCCGCGTCTGTATATTGCCGCTGCTCCCTCAAGTCTAATCCACGATTGTCTCCCTTGTAATCCTGAATTTTTAGCGGGACTCCATATTTATCTTTGAGATACCGCCTGTGTTCAAGGATCGCGTCTTTATCCTCAACGCGTAACAGCTCCTTGACGTATACCAGGATACCCATGTTTTTAATATAGCGGAGATTATCGTAAAATTGCTCTATGAGGTCAGGCTTGTTTTGTATCATCCTTCGGTGATAGGTAAAGCCTATGCGTCTGATTTTGGAGATATATCCGCGCAAAAACTCAGTATCTTCTTTGTTGAAGAGACCGTTTGTCAAAAATTCATAACGCTGAATTGAACTGCTGCAGTACTCTATGAGTTCGCGGCATAAAACGGCATTTTCCGTAATAAACGGTTCCCCGCCGGAAAACATAATGAGTATCTCATCCGCGTCAAACAAAAATTTATCACGCCACTGCTCCCATTGCGCAAGAGTAAACTTCCGCCCGAATCGCTTACCATTTGTATATGGATGACGGTTGTTGTGGTAGTCTGAGTGAAAACAGTAGAAACAGCGTAAGTTGCAGTCGAATTTTATTGGGAATTCTATGCGGTATTTCATAGTCAGCTTTTTATATGAATCAATTCATTCGCGCTATAACAGCCCTTACAGCTTGTCCTATTGTACTTGACGATGATCTGAATATAACTAATTTACCATCGTCAGTCAGTCTGTAGCCGTCAGCTCTGATCCAAGTACTAGTACTTGGCGATTCAGTTTCGCACGAAAACACAACCGTATTGCCTCTTGACCATCCCTGAGGTAAAGATATGGACACTTCGGTACCGTTACCGCTTATAGTATCATGTAACATTCTTAATTCTCTGTAACCCAAAGCGCTGAGAGGAGCGTATCTGGCATCCAAATTCTGACCATTCCATGCGTAGCCGTGCTCAGAGTTTATTTGATTACCTTTAAATGTATGATAACTAATTCCACAATCATACGTAATACCTCTGGCCACCAAATGGATAGCACTTAACCCGGAATTAGCAGTAATACCTCTTCCCATTAGATTGATAGACCCGAGCTGAGCATCAACAGTAAGAGAACCATTACCATTCTTAGTTCTTATTTTTCCGCCATTATTGCCAAAAATTATTTCAGGGGCATTGTAATCAAGTTCTAACGCTCCCGTCATCGGCTTGCTGCCGTCACGCGGCAAAAAATCACCATTCAAATTCAAATCACGTTTCAATATGTCCAAATTACCATCGTGGTAAACGTTGTAAACAGTCGTATTGATCATCATCGGCAAATTATATGATCGACGTACAACCTGAAGTAAGTTTTCCACAGACTCATCACTAATCATTAAGTTAGTCCCATTATTCTTACCTCGAAACTGCAACTGGCAATAGTCATCTCTCACGCAAAAACGAAGGGAAGAGCCGGTTTTTCTCTCAATACTAAGCGGTGTATCGGTATCACCTTTGATTATCAATGCACTGCTGTGCTGAATGCTATCCGGGTCAATTTCAAGCACACCGGTGAGTATCCCGCCTGTTAACTGAAGATACCTGTCGTCATGATCATGTTCCAAATCGAAATAACGCATAGTGTCGGTAGAATCTTTATAACCCATTCTATATTTATTAACGCCATTCGACTGATGCCGCTCAAATCCAAGCTGCTGCGGACGCAGTGTGCTGTTTAAAGAACCCAAACCGGATGTCTCCACCCGCAAAACATCTCTGTAACAAATGCTCTCGCAACATGTCTCTTTTTCCGACATATTAACCTCCGAACTTAAATTTTATTTTGGAAATTTGTTTTGCTTATCTGATGATTACTACAAATGGTAAACTGAAATATGAATCGTACGGGCGGATGGTAATCCGCCCTCTCAGAATTACCTCACAAAAAACCTCTCCGTAAAGACGCGATGCTTCGCGTCTCTCTCCCCCATATCCGGCTTATCCTGCTTATCCTGCACCTTAGCCTCTACTATGTAAAAGCCTTTTGGCGCTTTAAAAGAAAATGTATGTTCGCCTGCAACACGTGAACGTTTTGGTTGAGAGGCTATTTTTTTGCCTTTTAGATTGTAAACCGATATTGAGAGGTTACTCTCTGCGTTTAACGTGTAACTTATATTTGATATACCTTTTCTTGTTTGCAATAATCTCATATTTAAAAATGAAGTTTGCAGTCCTCTTTGTCCTTGTTGTCCTTGTCTTATAAAACTACCCGACTCTAATAAACCTCCGTAATTTGTAGTACGGTATACTGTGCCGTTGTTGCCTACTATCCAACCGTAGGAGCCTATGAAAAAGAGGCTGTGCAGGTTAGTGGTTTCGGTGCCAAGTTGGACATCATCGTATATCCAATAACTTTCCCAATAATGACCTTTCACGCTGTCTTTTACGAAATAATAATTCAAATCGACAGAAATAGCAGCCCATCCAATTGAATCGTTAGCAAAGTGTATGTCGTTTATGGCTCTACCGCTATAAAACGTAATGGTTCTCCAATTGTCACCGCCATCTATTGTATGAAGTAAAGTATTGTCATTACCCGCAACATACCCAATTTGAGAAGAGTGAAAAAAAACCGTACGCATTTCTTGTACATAATAACCATTAAGATGACCTGGCGATATATACCTTTTCGACTCCCAAGATCTACCGCCATCTACTGTTTTCAAAAATGTAGGGGCGAAACTTGATAAAGATCTAGAGCCAACAACCCATCCCGTATCAGCATTTATAAAAGAAGCGTCGGTAATAATGCCAATACTGTCTCCGCCTGTCATCTCCTCACTCTCTAAAACCCAACTCTCTCCTCCATCAGTAGTTCTGCCCATTATTTTGGGTGAAGGAGTTCCACTCTTTTGAGCAAAGAAATATCCGATTAATGGTGATGATGTTGGGAAAACAATTTTTCTTACAGAAGCTAAAGATGTATCTGTAAAAACGAGTTTCCAAGTTGCGCCGCCATCTGTAGTTTTACAAACACTGCTTATATAAATAGTTGGAGGACTAGGAGAATAGATTGCTCTTTCACCAACAACAAATCCAACATTTTTGTCTAAAAAAACAAAATCATACGATCTGTACATAATTAAACCACTACTTGCTGTACGCTCCCAAGTCTTTCCGCTATCGCTGCTATATTCTATACGGGCATTTCCACTTAAAATCCATCCATGCTGCGGATCTACAAATTGTACTTTCCTATTTTGTTGATTAGGAATACCATCAATCTTCTCCCACCCACCATTAGCCAATCCGAAAACAACCAGAGAGATGAGAATAACGGTCTTTACTTTTTTCATATAAACCTTCTCCCCTCAACAATAAGGTTATTCTGTTTCTTTTCACTCTCTTCCACAATTACTTTATCATTAAAATGTATCCCGCGTTCTATTATAAGGTCAGAAAAATCTTCAGGTTCAAATATCAACCCTATTTTTATCTCGCCTTTTTTAATATCCTGTTCAACTTTGGTAATATAACCAACAAGAATTTTGCCATTAGTGTAAACCGTATCCTTAAAAAGTACACGGGTAAGCAGTTCAAGCTCAACATTCCTCTTCTGAGACTCAAGACCATTAGGTGTAACTGTTGTTACATTACCATTCAACGGAATCGAAAACTCAACCTGCGCTTTGGGTCTTGCAGTCCACTCAACCAAATTTTTAAGATATTCAAACGCATGATTATCATCTACACACCAGTATAAGTTTGAAAGAGATTCTGGGGCGCGTTGTAATTTACCTGTAAATTTGTACGCTTCGCGGCAATATTCCCATAGGGTTTTCGCGTTATCGTAGTATTCCTCAAAAGGAGTCTCAAAAAATCTAAATGGGCTTCCCCCTACAAAAGACGTCCATTGTCCCGCATCACCTCTTGCGGGAAATTCTTTCGCAGCAGCATTTGTTACAAATAAACATCTGTCAAATTTGTCAGCGCCAAGATTGTATTTGTAATTAATTCTAAAATCATTGAAAATATCCTGAGGCTCTGTCCATGTAAAACTTTTTATTGAGTTGCGAATTATAGCGTGTTCATCAAAGAATGGTTTTGCTATGCTTAGCTCTTCCTGATTGCGCCAAGCGCTTACTATAAGATGACCGCATCTTGACGGGGCAATACCCACAAACGACAGTTTGCAAAGTTCTTTCAAGTAATCAAAACTATTTTTTTGCTCTGTTATCTGCCGGCCAACCTGCCAGTTTGATGAACCGCCGCGCACGGCGCTCAGGTTTTTAAAGTCTACTTCAGATTCAGGAATATTATCATAATCTCTCAAAATCATGTAAAACGCGCCGTAAATTGAATTGTTGTGATTTATATATTTATCTGAATATTCTCCATAATATTGGTATAAATCATTTAAATACTCGCCCACACACTCCGCGTAAACGTTTTCTTCTTCGAACTTATGTTTTGTGACCTCTACTAATCCGATTTGTTTTAGGCGGAATATGGGATTAAAATCTCTCTCACGCGATGAAGATTTTGATATTTTTATTTTAACTAATATTTTTGAGAACGCTCTGTTTTTTGCTAACTTCATTAAATTGGGGTTTAAAAGAGAGAGCTCTTTGATATTATAGTTTTTGGTTACCCCTGATATCATGCGTGATGTTACCGGCCATAATGATTTTTTATCTTTGTTTTCGCCGTCAACGTCGTAAATCTGATTTTTATCAGTATAATAAGAATCGGGGAGAAAATAAAGAGAGCCGTTTTCGCATGGTAAGGAGTCATGAATGTATCTCTCTTCAAACAGTTCATCTAGTTCTTCACTTTCAGGCGTTCCACCGGTTTTAATTCTATACGCTTCACATTTAAAATTCCACGTCGAATCGTCGCTATCGGAGAAGCATACAACGTCGGCATCAACACAAAGATTAATTTTTTCAACATTTCTCCAATCCAAACCAGTTGGAGAAGTTGGGGGAGCCGGAATATCAACGTCAAACAGTAACTCATGTTTTATATTTATATCTTTAGTTGTATATCCTTTACCCGACCTTTCCCGTCTTCGATTACGGTATTCTGAGCAATCATTATCATTATCGTTATAATTATTGACGCCGCGTATTCCATTTTCATTTATTTGAATCCATCTCCTCACCCCATTTCCCCAAACAGCGCTAAAACAGATCTGCTTAATAAATACAACTGCGCTAAGAATCGGCGCGCCTTCACTATGTTCAATAATTACCTTTAACCGTAATGTTTGTTGATACTCATATAAATTAGAATTCTCATTTGAATCAGACGGAAGTGGGTCAAATATATCTTTAAACTTTTGAGAACTCAATTCTGTTTTTTTCTCTATTTCACCTGGTTCCTCCTGATTATCCCATTGTTCATCCCACTCACTAATGTTGTCGGCTGCTTCCCCCATGTAACCGCCACGGGGGCTATAGTAATCATTTGAAATAAAGTTCAATCTATAAAAATGTTCCCATCGCAGCTCCATTTTAAAAGATTTGCCAAGCAGATCTGTTCCAAGTACAGAATCATACTCATTTTTAAGATAGGCGTTAACAGTGAGTTCGCGTGAATTTGGTTCAGAAAACAAGCCAAGACAGTTCATATCAAGCGCAAGGTGAAGCTGCTCCGCGCTTCCAACTCTGTCAGGGAGATCAAATTCAACAAGTATCTCCTCGTTTTTTTCATCATAAACCATGTCAATGCCATATTCATTCCACACCTGATCAGTGAGCTGTTCATAATCAGGCAGCGGTTCAAGCGCCAATCCTTCCTCTATATCTATTTTAGCGGCGGCGGCCTGTTCCGGTATGGTAAAAAATCCTGGATATCTTGTTATGATACTATCATACGGTTCATTTACTTCTTCTCCACCCAGATCGCATTTTTTTACCGCGAATTCTGCGGAACGGTATTCATCTTTATAATAATAAATATCTTCTTTAGTTATGCTTTTTATTGGTTTTTGTGAAACTACATAATGTACGGGAACATTTACTATTTGGAAATACCAGACTTTTTCGAATGCTTCGGGTTTTGCAGTAGAAGGAGAAAGTGGATACACTGAAGTTTGATCATCCCAACCCGCCAATTCTTCTTCCAAAAAAACAGACGTATTTTCTATCCCCGACTCATCATTACCTGCAATGAGGTAATAATCCTCACTTTCCCCATTCAAAACCCGCAGATATTTATCTTTTAAATAATCCGCTTCAATATGGTTAGCGAGATTACTTGTTTTCAAATCTAATCTTTGTAAACTTGTCTCATATCCATTTGCGGCAAAAACAGTGCTGTATTTTTCATTTTTCAGTTTAAACTCTTCAGCTACCGCCTCCCCCGAAACCTTCAACCCCTTAGCATAAGGCACTTCACCAATACAAACCGGTATTACTTTTTCCAGAGCGTCTTTATTTACATTTACAAAATGCGCTTCCGTAACAATCTGCGGGGGGAATGCTTTGTGCAGTACTTTAAAATTTGTTTCACATTTGAAAATGTATTCGGTTTCCGTATAAGCGGTAGATTTTACAACTCCCTGCCAAACGCTGAAAAATTCTTTGTCAAGCACCGCGTATACTTTAACGCTGCTGTTTGTAATGTATATTTTTTTATCCAACACTTTTTTCCAAAAAGGGAAATCATTTCTTACCGAGAAATTGAAACCATTGAGTGTTGCGTAATCTCCGCTCTGTTTTATATCTATTTTACGGCTTGGGTTGCCCATTCCGTCTTTTATGAGTATGCCCTCGTACCATTTGCCTAAATAAGCTAATTCCGGGTTTACGCCGTCAAAACCCGGAGTTCCGGTAATCCAACGGAATGTTCTATCTTTTAGGCCAATCTCATCGTTATCTTTTATACCATCATTGGCTTTCAGCTCAAGCTCAACAGCGTAATAAACCGAATGGTCTTTCGGCCTTAGAGCGGATATATAAAAGCCCGCAGAATGTGAGCGGTCTATGGCGCGGGCGCCATTGTAGGGAGATGGGTAGATTAACTGTGGTATGCCTCGCATAGCCGCGTTTAGCGCGCGCCGCTGTTTTTCTTTTGTATCTATACTGCCTTCGCTGTTATTGATATTGTAATCGGACATAGAGAAATGAACCTTTTTGTAAATTTATTGCTGTAAACGGGACGATAGCCATCGTCCCCTACAATGAAATATGAATCGTACGGGCGGATGGTAATCCGCCCTCTCAGAATTACCTCACAAAAAACCTCTCCGTAAAGACGCGATGCTTCGCGTCTCTCTCTCCCATATCCGGCTTATCCTGCACCTTCGCCTCTACTATGTAAAACCCTTTTGGCGCTTTAAAAGAAAATGTATGATCGCCTGCAACACGTGAATGTTTAGGTTGAGATGCTATTTTTTTCCCTTTTAGATTGTAAACTGATATTGAGAGGTTACTCTCTGCATTTAACGTGTAACTTATATTTGATATACCTTTTCTTGTTTGCAATAATCTCATATTTAAAAATGAAGTTTGCTGTCCTATTTGTCCTTGTTGTCCTTGTCTTATAAAACTACCCGATTCTAATAAACCTCCGTAATTTGTAGTACGGTATACTGTGCCGTTGTCGCCTACTATCCAACCATAGGAGCCTATGAAAAAGAGACTTTGCAGGTTAGTAGTATTGTTGTCGAGTCGGACAACATCGCCTAACCAATAGTCAGCACGTGATTCGCCATTCACGCTGTCTTTTACAAAATAAATTATTCTATCGGTAGAAGTAATAGTCCACATAAGTGAATCATTAATAACATGTACACCTGTTATAGTTTCTCCTGTACTAGCATTCATAAGGGTACTCCAATTGTCACCGCCATCTAATGTATAAAGTAACGTATTGTCATTACCCCCCACATATCCTACTTGACAAGAAGAAAAAAAAACCGTACGAATATACCTTGTGTAATAATTATTTGGTGAACTTCTCCATTTATACCTCTTCGGCTCCCAAGACCTGCCCCCATCCACAGTTTTCAAAAATGTATTGTTCATACCTGTTCGTCCTGTTCCAACCAACCAACCAGTATCAGCATTACAAAAAGCAACATCAGTAATAACATTTATATCCTCTCCACCTGCCATCTCCTCTTCCTCTAAAACCCAAGTTTCTCCCCCATCTGTAGTTCTGCCCATTATTTTTTGCGTAGGCGGATTAAATCCATCCCTTTGAGCAAAGAAATACCCTACTAATGGCGATGAGGTTGGGAATACAATTTTTCTTACAGAAGTTAAGGAAGTATCTGTAAAAACAACTTTCCAATTTGCGCCGCCGTCTGTAGTTTTATAAACGCTGCCGGTATAATTATTTCCTGGACAATGTCCGACAACGAATCCGACATTTTTATCTAAAAAATAGAAATCGTTTATTCTTACATAGTTCCTATACGGACTTACCATGCGTTCTCCGTCCGTCCATGTTTTTCCGCTGTCGCTGCTGTAATCTAAACGCGTATCTTCCTGTAAAACCCACCCATACTGCGGATCAACAAACTGTACCTTTCTATATTGTTTATTAGTGGGAATACCTTCAACTTTCTCCCACCCACCATTAGCCAATCCGAAAACAACCAGAGAAATGAGAAAAGCAGACTTTACTTTTGCCATTTTCATACAAATTTTCTCCCCTTTAATAGTTGTTTCATTTCCCTAAAAATCCTCATATTAAAACCCGATTTGTACGGGCGGATGGTGATCCGCCCTCTCAGAATTACCTCACAAAAATTCGCTTCTACTCAAAATATATCATGCACACTATTATCAAAATGATTGATGAAATTCTTTCAATTCGCTTTTCGTAAATTTATCGTTTATATCATCAAGCGCGTATGCGGCAAATACGTCACGGTTATTGCTTTTGAAAATTTTGGCGTCTGTTTTGGTATTTTCGGATTTGTTCCGCAGTGCCATATACAGCAGCATTAGCGCGTCTGTCATTGCGGGATTAATCGCGCATGGTATCTCTCCCGGTTCACTGAGTTTGACTTTCGCTATTCCGGTTTTAACCGCGTCTTCTACATCATCTTTGCCGTTACTGTTCAACTTTACGCCGTTGTTGATATTATTGACGCCAGACAAAATATTACCTATAGAATCCGAAACGCCGCCCTGTTGGTTCAGGGCAGTATCAATAGCATTTACCTTGCCAGGAACCTCAGCCATAGATTGTGAAAAATTCTGAATCATCACGGAAACAGCGTTTACAGTTACCGCAAGCTGAGCCACTGCGTTTGAGACAGCAGTCACATCCGCTTTAGTTGCAATATTATCCGGTATTACTGGAATATTACCGAGAAGATTCTTTATCTCTTCCAAATCTCCTCTTTCCGTCTGTACAAACGCGGGGTATACTACAACTCCTGCGGTGCTTGATATTCCTGATACGCATATAAAATCGCCGCTCATTTCCTGTGCGGTAAGTGTTATCTGGTAAATTCCCGGCGTACTTGAGGAGTTTACATGAGATACCCGGCCTGCATTAACTGTCAGCACCGTTCCATCTCTAATGATTCTTAGCGTTATGTTGTTGGCGTCGCCGGTTTTTCCGCAATTATTGACTGTATCCCAAACGAGAAAATTGACAGTAAGTTGTTTACCTTTAATAGCCATTAGAAAGCTCCTTGATAATTTATATAAGGCAATATCATTTTATTCACTGGTGGTATTGGTGTTTCACCGTATTCCCAAGCCCCTCGGTCGAAAGGGGTTACTCTCACGCTTCCATCAATAGCGGGGCTGTACCCGAAGTTGTCGGAACCGCAGCTGCGTACTTTTGGATTGTTTGCTATTTTGAAATGACTGGGGAGCGTTCTTTCTGGAACCGCGTAGATACCTATTGTAGGTTCGCTTACAAAACTATTTTCGCCGACCTGCGCCGACGCGGTTTGCGGATTGTTTGAGAAGGTGCAAAACCTGAATTGCTGTAAAATGCTGTGCCGGCGGATACCGTCTGTTACTTGAGAGACTACATTGGGGCTGCCTGTAAATATGCAGTTGTAAATTTTGGGACAGGCGGCGGCCTGTTCGTTCCAAAAGTTGTTTTTGAAGATGTTGACGCAGCTGTGAAAAGTACAGTTGCTTACTATTAACGCGTTATTATCAAAATTTTTAAGCGCGTCAAAAACATAGTCGGTAAAGTTGTAAAAGATGCAGCTTTCAAACTTTTTGACGCTGTTCGCCTGACAGTCACAGGAGCAGAGATAGTCGTAATGCCTGAAAACGCATTGTGTAAAAGTGATGTTTTTGAGGTTGAAAGTAAAACGCGAGTTTCCATTGGGCTGCATAATTACAGATTTAAATACCCAGTTGTTAATATGATTGAGGGTATTGGAATTAAGAAAAAGGCGCAGCGCCGGAAACGCGTCGGGATTGTTTATCGCGCTTCTTATGGTAATATTGTTAAGAGTGATATCGTTGAGTGTTTCTGTATAGGTTCGTGAATCGGTTATAGTTATAATGTCCCCATTAGCGCAGTTGTTCATCGCGCCGAGAATGCTGTTAAACTGCTGTCCTGTACCAACGAAATATTCTGCCATTTAGATTTCCTTTGCGTTATATACATCATAGCGAGGATCGGAACCACCCCGCCGCTTCGCGCCACCCCTCCAAAGGAGGGGACTTCTCGGAGTTCCCCTCCTTTGGAGGGGTGCCCGTAAGGGCGGGGTGGTCTCTCATATCTCCTCCACGACCTTAATCTTAATCTGCCATAAGTCAAGCTTTTTCATCCCCATATCTGTAAACTCTGTTATCCTTACATTAAAAGGCTGCATTCCCCTGCGCCTTTCTCCAAACAGACTGCCTGTGCCGCGAATTTTATTTATAATACTGCCCTCCGCTGAATCCGACACTATCACCTTGCCTCTGCCCATGCTATGACTCTCATCACCGCAAATCAGAAACGCCCGCAGACCCGCCATATCTTCGGTTCTCAATGTAAACGTGCCTTCAAAGAAACCGGCGTCGGCGCGGTTGTCTATAAAACTTTTTATACCGGTATAAACGTCCATTTTATCTATGTCTACATTAGAATCACCGGTAAATCCAATATCCAAAGAGGCGCTTGCACTGGGGTTTCCGCAGAAGTTGTTGATTTCCGGGAATTTCGCGTTCTGGGGTTTTGGCGGGGTGATACCGCAGGCTCTAAGCGTCAGCTTTATGGAGAACCCTTTCCATGATTTCTGAGTTTTTTGACCGTATTTCATAACCGCGGCGGTAATGCTTTCGCTGTAGTCAATTTCCGCGCCGAATATTTTCTCCGCAAAATTAAAACCGTACAAACTAAATTTGTTGCTCTCTAACGAACCGGTATACCTGTTGTCATCAAGAACTTTTATTAAATTATCAATAACGTCTTCTCTCCCATAAGCGGTGATTTCGCTCTCATAAATGTCGCATTCCGTTCCTCTGTCAACGGGAAAATATCCCCCGTTCGCAAGCTGTTTCCAGTTTATGGCGAGTTTTGTAATGGGCTTAAAGCCGGGTAGTATCTTCAAATTAAAACTGTTTAGTTCATCTGCGTGTAAAATCATATATACCGCGCCTCACAACTCTAATTGACCGTGATATTTCATCTCTTTGAGCAGCTCTTTCATCTCTTCCATCTGCTCTTGCTTCGTCTGCCGTATCTTATCAACAGTATCTTCACTCGCGTTTCCGTTTATCACTATGGTATCTCCGCCCATAGAGATTGAGTTTCCGCCTCCCCCGCCGGCGCCGTTAGCCATTGCGAACAGCTGAGACTGCTGTGAGCGGTTGAGTATCATTTCCCCGCTGTTTACACGGGCGGCAACCATATCGCCTGTAAAGCTTGTGCCCGGCACTATTCCGCCTTGCTCAAACGACTGGGCGCCTATTACCGCTACTTGAGCCGCTCCGGCGGCTCCGGCAACGGCGGCCATTGCTATTCCAAGCGGAAAAGGGGTTGTCGTAAGCGCGTTGGTAACCGCAAGCGCGGTATTTACAATCGCTTGTGAGACCGCTATCCCTTTTTCGACTATGGCAAGCCTCTTTTTTTCCGCTTCAGCCTTTTTGTTAATTTCGTTTATGGCTTTTTGCCTCTCTTCTTCGCTCATTTTGCTGTTATTGACTTTTTCGATATCGGCCTTGCGCTGAGCTTCTACCTGATTTTTAGCCTGCGCTACAAACTGAGTTCCAATATCGGCTATGGCGGATGAAAAGCCTACGGCGCTTGAAAGAGAGTCTTCTTTGAACTGATTGAAAAAATCACCTACACTGCCCAAAATCTCTTCGGAATTACCCATTATGTCCGTGAGAGATTCTACAACTTGAACTCCCATATCAACATATTGGTCTCCTGTATCAGCGGCCATTTCGCCAAGCTGCTCAAACATGGAGATCACAGGTTGAAGATCGGGCGCGTAATCGCCTATACTTTGGAACTCGCTCTTAAAGTCATCTATCTGACCGCTGAGCTCATCCATAACTTTATTAAAATTACTCCGCATTTTTTGAGCGGCAGGCGTAACTCCGTCAATAAGCTCAGCTACTACTGTGTTTATTTCCGCCATTGAAACGTTCCTTTAAAATTTGTAAACCGTCTGGTTTGTTACCTTTTTTTCTGGCAGCTTTTGCCGCGCACTCATTTAATGCGGCTTTGTAAATACGCGCCGCATCCACAAACTTAGCGCTCTGCTTAAAAAATTCAGGAGCCGCGCCGGCAAAATCCTGATAATACGAATACTCCTCATACCAGTCAACAACCGTTTCCGAGATAAATTTAAGAGGACAATTGAAGAACTCGCCAAGTTCCGGGTCTTCCCACACCGCGGCAGGGGCCCGATCTTCACACCCCCACTCTCTCCTCATCTGAGGAGCGTCCTGGCACACCTGACAGTTAAATGGAATCTGTCCGGCGTGTGCCGCGGCGATTATTTTAAACTTAGCTTTTCCGACGCGATAATACCGGATATTCTTGACGCGTGGAAAAGAAGCGCGCCCGCGACAGCGGCCGGTATCTGGGAAAATAGAGTATGATCGGCGCTGCCGTCCGGCGCGGATTTGAACACTACTTCTTCGTTTGACCCCGCGTCAAACAGATTTTTCCAACCCATTACCGTTTTACGCGCGGCTTCTGTAACTGTTTCTTCATCCGCTTCTTTAATGTTAACAAGAAGTTTAGCTACAGCGCGTTTTTCCTCTACCGTAAAACAGCGGATTTTGAAAACCGGCCTGAACTCCTCAGGTATGGCATAGCCGCCTTCTGAGTTTTTCTTTAAATACACCGGCGGGGTAAAATCGTCGGCGCTGCCCGCGCTAAACGGAACAAGACCGAGAAGTTCACGCCTGATCTCTTCTGTTAAGATGCGTTTTTCCATGTTAACCCTTCTTTGCGGCTTTTTTAACGGCAGCTTTTATTTCAGCGGGTTTTTTACCTACAATAAGCTCCCACGTTACTTCCTGATAATTCGGTATATCAGTATCATTGCGCAAAGCTTTAAGATTGAGATCCCAATTTATAAGCCCCTCACGGCTCGCAACCGCCGACGTAAGCGCTTGAGCTTTGGGAATGCACAAAGTAAACCCGGTTTCATCTTTTTGGCGCATCACAACAGAAAAAGTTTTATTATCTCTCCACGATTCAAAAAGCTTCTCGAATGAACCGTTCATTAACGGATCACATGAAAAACGCGGGCTTCTCTTTGTTATGGCGTAATACGCGTAACCTGTATGGTCGGCTTGATCTATTAATGGAGATATCTCATTCCCCGCGTCAAGCATGAAGGTGCTGATTTTTTGAGACTTGTCGGTATCAAGACCAAGCCCGTGAAAATTCAGTTCGTAATTAAGCATTTTTTCCGCAACGGTTTTGTCGGTGATTTTAAGTTCCGGTGTATCTGTCACATCTTTTACTTCAGCCAACTTTCCGGTGAATGAAAAGTTAGCAGTCCATGGTTTTCCTACCCCTTCGGCTCCAATTGTCATGTTGCCCATGCAGCCGGTAAATTTGTAACGGGCTATTTTACTGCCGGTTCTGGGAATATCATAAACAAAAATTGTCATTGTAGCAACGTCTTTTGATTTAAGGGGTTGGAGCGCATAGCCAATAATAACGCCGCCGTCATTCTCATAATTTTTTACAGCACATCCGCAAGCCTGCGCGAATTTCCACCAAGCGGGATGTTTGTTATCTGTTGTGACTTCACACGAAGACATCTTAACCGAAAATTCGATTGTCGCGCTCTGAGCGCCCATAATAGATTCATCTTCGCCGTGATCTCCAGTGGCGTATTTGCTCGCTTCATCGTCAACTTCTATAATGGGCGTTATCATGGGCTCCCTAACCCTTACATTAAAAGCATCTGCCGACGGGTCAGCTATACCGGCCTGATTACTTTCAAGATCGGCTGCCAAAATCCTCAAATTACTTGAATAATACGAACTCATTTGCCTTTCCTCCTTAACATTGTGAGGTAGATATTTAAAATGTGAAATTACGCGCTAAACTTCCGCAACTTCGCCAGGTTCTGTTCGGCTTTGATAGTATCTGACAATCCAGGTACTCTCCATCATAAGATCATCGGCTTCCAAATGCTCATTGTCTTTATCTTTTTTGACAAATTTAAAACCCCTGTACATAATAGCTGAAGCGCCGGAATCTTCAAGCGTATAATGAACGCCAAATACTTTTTTGAGATCATCAAGCGCTTCAAGATGTTTTTTCCTGTCGGACAATTTCCCTTTCATAATTATTTTGTAGCTCAAAGCGTTGTAATACGCTCCGGCAAAAGCGCCTGTCGGGCCAATAGCGTCATCGTCAGACTCATCAATATTTACTTCAGCTGTCAACTCAAGCTTAGCGCAGGGTAAATCAATACGATCGGGGGGAAATTTATCAATATCAATACTGTCATCGCCCCAATCAGCCGAAATGTTCTTGATCAAATAAACTATTTTTTCTTCAATTTTGACAATAATAGAATCACTCATGAACACAACTCTCCTAATAAGATAAGGCTTGCATCATCCCATTTATTGAAACTAAAACTGATAATGGGGGTTGTATATAATAGGCGCCTCTAAAAACTGCACCGCCTGCGTTTCATAACGGCCTCACGGCTGTCGTGCAGCCGTTATGGAGCGCGGGCGAGGTGGTTTTTAGAGGCACACTAATGTGCGTAACTAAACAGGAACTAATTATTACCTGGAGGACTAATTGTAAATTTTGTAAAGATGGAGTGTTTATTTATTCTTTGTACTGCTATACTTTTCATCAAAAAAGATTCATCTGAAACTCTGGCGTCTAAACTCGCAATACCTGCGGCAAGTTTTCTCGGCCTGACCATTTCTGTGTCTACCGTTACTTTCGCACATCCAAGAGCGTCAGTAGAGAGCAAAATCGTACTTTTTTCATTTTTAATATTTACTACTGTTCCAACAGCGCCGCGAAGATGCCCGGCAATTATTTCAACAGGTTCGCCCCGTTTGAACGATTCTGTTCCTAAAATCGGTTCTATTGGAATGTTTGATTCATTTGCCCGAAAAATATAATTCAGCTCTTTTTTAAACCTCTGCTGTGATTGAACAGGTAAAATCTTTGTTACTCTTTTATGTGTTAAAAAGGTATATGGATCTTCACAGATAAACGGTACATACAATGGAAAAAGAACCATTATTGATTCTCTAAACGTCCCGCCGTCTTTTCGCTTTGTCTTCTTCAAATAATAGGGGAGATAATAATCTACACCTAATTCTATAAGATCAAAGGCAAACGCTTTCTCATGCCGTGATTTTACTTTTGCGATCCACCACGTCCCCTTTTTTTCGAGAATCGAAGAGTTAAAAGAGATGGACGGCGGAGTGTTTTTATTTGATACAAAGAGCATAGTATCACCGTAAGATTAAGGGAGACATAATAACATATACTTAATTATGGTATAAATCTACACTGCACCGCACGCAGCTGCACGTAGAGCCGTGAGACTGCTTATCGGTACAGTGTAGATTTATACCATGTACCAATATAGATGCAGCTGCAAACCAAACATTGCGCGGCGCAGAAATTAAACTAAATTTTATATGGGTATTTTTACAGCTAATTTATGAAGTATCGATACAGCTGCCGCATGTGAACGCCAATCACACTTTGGAAGTTGACACGTAAAAACATACCGTAAGACACTTCCGCGAGAATAAGAATATCGGTTGATATCTTATTTAGCAGGGGGAAATATACATTTCCTTTAAACCTCAAACCGGACCCCGCATTATTAAGTATAATAAAGTTTTGTATTATTGACAAGGTTTTTTTTCATTTTTTTACGCAGCGGGTCATTTACGGTAATGAACTTTTAAATCCTTAACATACCCGCTGCTTTTCATCCTTACGATATAAAGCCCCTGCCCTATGTTTGATTGCGGCAAGTTTATATTGTAAACACCCGGATTTTTAACGCCGTCAGAAAGAACAGCCGCCACTCTGCCGCGTACGTCATACATCTTCACGCTCACATGTCCGGCGTTTGGCACGGAGAAGCTTATTTTGCCGCCGCGCGCTTTCATATCATAAGAGAGCGCTCTGCTCGCTGTATTTACAATTGACACATTCTGCGACGGCTGAGCGGCGAACCAGTCTATACTGTAATTCCCGCTAATCGGCTCCAGGCGCCAGACAGCCTTGCCGCTGTTTAATACCGCCTCTCTCCCCAAGACCGTCTGCATGGATGTAGTTGACGACGCGGGGACAATTACCGAGTCGAGCACTATGCCGCCGTTCGTCATATCACGGATGATAAAACTTCCCGCGCTTGCCGTACCTGTGAGCAGCCTGTATGAGAGCCGATAGCTCCCGCTGTCACTAACGTCAACCATATACTCCGCGAACAGACTTGTGCTTGTAATTCTTGCGACTCTGCTGCCGGTCGCTCCGTTAGCCGTATTTGAAACACTCGTTATACCCTGAGCATAACCGAAAGTGTCGGCCTCTACATTGCCGGGCAGAACAAACGCGCGGGAGTATATCGCTGTAACCGCGGCGTCAACGGCTTCTGTAGTGACCGTTGTTGTAAAGGCGTATATATCACCAGGTTCAAGCGTCGCGCTGTTCCACCGCAGGAAAAAACGTCCGTCAGAGTTTGTCTCCGGCGCGCTTATGGTAACCTCAGTGTCAGGATCATAGCGCCCGCCTCCGCTTCCGTTTTCTACAGTCAACAGGAAGGTAGTCGGCGGCGGCGGGGACGAAAGTTCCGCGCCAAACCAGTCTATGCTGTAGTTCCCGCTAAGCGCCTCTAAACGCCAGACAGCCTTACCCTCTTTCAAAGCAACAACCTCTCCGTCAATCGTCTGCATGGATGTTCTGGTCGAGGCAGGGACTATAACCGAATCAAGCGTAATACCGCCGTTTGTCATATCGCGGATTATAAATCTGCCCGCGCTTGCCGTACCTGTAAGCAGCCGGTATGAGAGCTGATACTCGCCCTCTTCGGTTACATTAACCACATAATCAGCAAACTGACTCGCGTCTGTGACTCTCGCTACCCTGTTCCCCGTCGCCCCGTTCGCGGTATTTGAAGCGCTCGTAATTCCCTGCGCCAAACCAAAAGTGTCCGCCTCTACATTACCCGGCAGCGCGAACGCGCGTGCATGGAGCGCCGAGATTGTGACCTCGGCAGGACGTGTTCTTACGGTTGTTGTACAGGCGTAAATGTCCGCTATTCTGTTAAGCGCCGCCGTGTCATAACTGTTCCAATACATAAACGAACGCCCCGCGGTATTCGTCTCCGGCGCGCGGATGGTCACGCTGCTGTCGGCGCTGTAGAGTCCGCTGCCGGTTCCGCCCTCAACCGTAAGGAGATATTGAGCCGGCCCGGCCGTACCGGAACCTATCCTGAAAGACATTATATTGGCGGAAGCGCTTATTTCTGTAATGTCTATGTTGGAAGCTGTTCCGTCGTGATACAAGGCAGCGGGTGAGGTATTCCTGCCAAACACCCTCTGAGTTACAGAGAGAGCTGTATTTCCGGTGGATGGAGAACCGCCGTTTCTAAAAGGCGCGTTTGCGCCGGGTGCGTCCGGAAAAGCGGTTGTTGTACTGGCTGTGTTATTTGCTTGTACTACCTTTACTAATGGGAAAGGCCGCTGAGTATTGAGAGCCGTGTTTACTCCGTTCGTATGAACATGCCAGATTATAAGCCCCTCTCCAGATATATTCGCGCTGCGCCCTGTACGTCTGCGCGCCTCAATAAAATAGCTCTCCTGACTGTTCCTGACAAACTGAAACGCCTCGCTGCTGTTTGCGGTATGCGAAAGAGTTGCGTTCATATTGGTGATGTTGGTTACGGTTATCCATCCCGCCTGATTCCTGAAATGGGGATTTGGCATTTGGGGATTGGAACCGTTTGACGAACTCATAACGCAATAGCTTGATACAACGTTCGTGACCGTGTTATCATAGTTGTAAAGATCTGGCCATCTCATAATCATGTGGCCGTTTTCATGCACGAAAGTACCGATTCCAGGCGGATTCGCGCCGGTTCCCAAACTTGCAAACTGATAACGGCTGAACCTTACAGTTCTCGCCGGATTACCGTTTCCGGCAGGTACGTTTATGGTAAGCGCACCGCTTGGCACCGCGCCGCTTGTAACAGAGTGACTGGTATTACCCGGCGCGCGGTAGGTTCCCGAATGCGGCCATATACCATTAGACCAGCCCTGAGACGCGGAACCGGCATACATAATGTTCAAAGCCATCACCGTGTTATTGGTGCCCTCTGTGCTTATACCGCTTAAGTCTAACTGGCCGCTCTCCACACGCTGTTTTATAACGGTGAGCGCGCTCTGGATAAGTTCGGGGACGAATTGATAATTTGAGAGCGTATCGTAATAATTCTTCGGGAAAGCGACTTCAACAAAGTCGGCAACTATATTCCTGTAATCCAAAGTTCCATTTGAGGCGTCCAAGAAGTAATCTCGTACAGAACCGGCGCCATTTGTACCATTAAAACCACCCTCCCTGTTACAGAAATCATCCATAGCCTGACGAGTGACGCTTGACCTTACAGCGGCGTTTTGCTGTCCGGTACGGGGATTTGTTCCCCCAGGAAAGTTTATGAGAACCGTTAAACCAACCGTTGTCTGAACATTAGCCGGAGCGGGAGCCACGCCGGGCGGAACCGGTCCGCGCCGTCTGTCTTCTGGTATCATATCGGCATTATCGAACCCTAAAGCCTCCTTGTTCCTGCGGTGCTTCCTCTCAAACGACTCTCTGTTTATGCGCATCCTTCGCTGTACCGCAGGCGCCCGGCTGCTATTCGTATAGCGGACGCCGGTCGATACGTATTCGTTTCCGTCAGCAGATAGACTCGCGTATGTGATCCAACCATCTTCGTCACGAATAAGCGTGTAACCGTCCGGGCTTTCGACAGTCTGATAGAATTCGTCACCCCAAACAAGCACCAAAACCTCTGACCCGTCGGGCTGACGAAGCATGAACTCCTCGCCGTCATGCGGAGCGGCAATGGCCGTAAATATAAAAACCGACAAAATTATACAAGTGAAAATACCTGTGGAAAGCAAACTTCTGCGATCCATGCCCGCTGAATGCTTTTGCATGCACCACCCCCGAATTTAAGCTTTTTATCAGATCAATTAAACAATAATTTGCAGGATTGCTTATTTAAGCCTATAATACTATAATATAAGCATTTTCTGAAAATGTCAATAGTTTTTAATATATTATAAATGATGATTTCCGGCAGATCCTGAACAACAACATCTATAATTGAAAATATATTGAGCCACTACCGTCAACAATCAACTATTTTAATAAGCTTAATTACAGGACGGTCAAATAAACCGGCTTGCGGTGCGTATACCACAGAACGTACCTCCGGCGGCCGTCAAAACTCTCAGCCTTATTATTACGGGGATAAAAGTGGAATCTCAGAGCGAACTCAACGAATTTAATGAACAGATGCAGGTGCGGCTTAATAAAATTCCTCAGCTGAAAGAAGCGGGGTTTCATCCTTACGCGGATCGGTTTGAAAAAACTCATTCTTTAGACGGCGCGCTCAATCTTGATGACGGAACCGCGGGAGTAAAGGTTGCCGGACGTGTCGTGTCGCTGCGCTATTTTGGCAAACTCGCGTTCGGGCATCTCTATGACGTTAACGGAAAATTACAATTCGCACTGCAAAAAAATGAGTTGGCTGAAAAGTTTGACCACTTTAAAAATTTGATAGACATCGGCGATTTTATCGGCGTTGAGGGTGAAATGATCACCACAAAAACAGGCGAAAAGAGTATTAACGTAAAATCGTTTACTTTTTTATCTAAGACCCTTAGGCCGCTGCCTGAAAAATTTCACGGACTTACAGACCCGGAACTCCGTCTGCGCCGCCGTTATCTTGACCTAATAATGTCAGATGATTCGCGGGAGCGTTTTAAGACCCGCACTAAAATCATCCGCACTATTCGTAACTTTTTGGATGATAACGATTTCACGGAGATTGACACGCCGGTACTCACCAATAAAGCGACAGGCGCGCTTGCGCGTCCGTTTGTTACGCACAATAACGCTCTTGACATAGACGTATTTTTGCGGATCGCGCCGGAAACTTATCTCAAAAGAGCGATAGCGGGCGGTTTTGACAGGGTGTATGAGTTTGCGCGCTCCTTTCGTAACGAGGGAGTTGACGCCTCGCATCTGCCGGATTTCACGCTTCTTGAATTTTACGCCGCCTACTGGAATTATGAAGATAATATGAATTTTACAGAGAAGTTGATGAAGCATCTTTTGCAGACGGTGCACGGCGGCCTGAAATTAACTTATGATAATACGGAGATAGACTTTAGCGGCGACTGGCCGCGCGTTTCCTTTCGTGATCTCATTTTGAAAGACTGCGGTATTGATATTGACAAATTCACTACAAAGGAAGATTTACAAAATGAGTTGAACCGTCTTGGAATAAAGTTTGAAACTGACGTCAATGTCGCCAAGGCGGGGCGCGGAACTCTTATAGACCTGCTTTACAAAAAGGTTTCTCGTCCGGCGCTTATAAATCCAGTGTTTATCACTCATCACCCTCTTGACTTATCACCCCTTGCGCGCAGTAACGACGCTAACCCGTCAGTTGTTGACCGCTTTCAGCTTGTTGTTAACGGATGGGAAGTTATCAACGCGTATTCGGAGCTTGTCGACCCGGTCGATCAGGCCGCCCGCTTCCGTCAGCAGGCTGACGCGCGGACGCAGGGGGACACCGAGACTATGGACGTCGATAACGATTTTCTGCTCTGCATGGAGTACGGAATGCCTCCTATTTCAGGTTGGGGTATGGGGATAGACCGCATAATCGCGCTTCTCACAAACGCTTCTACACTGCGCGACGTCGTGCTGTTTCCACTGCTCAGACCGGAGAGTAATTAGATAGATGAAAAAAGGTAAAATGGAACTGTTTGTCGCCCTCAGATATATGCGGGGCAAACGCAAGATAGGCTTTGTCTCGTGGATAACCTACATTAGCGCGGCCGGTGTATGTCTTGGAACATTTGTGCTTATTATGGCGCTCTCTATCGCAAACGGGTTTGAAAAAGAGGTGCGCGACCGGATTATGGGCACTCTCGCTCACGCGAGAATCTCCCAGTACCACAACTACCCAATCGTTGAACACGAAGCTCTGCGTGAACTCATTCTCAAACATCCGCAGGTGCTTGGCGCGTCACCGCTTATTACCGGCAAAGGGGGCATAGAGCACGATCAGGTTCAGGAAGGGGTCATGATTAACGGAGTTGACCCAAAATTAGAAGCAACCGTAACGGACGTTCACAAAGCGATCATTCACGGCGATTTTAATCTTGATACAATTAAATCAAGGCGCGGACGTGAGTTCCCCGGTATACTTATTGGCAAAGGGTTGTCCGATAAGATGGGGGTTCGCGAGGGAGATGAGGTTGTGCTTTACTCACTCGCTTCAGACGATGAGTTAAACCCTGTACCCAAAATGGGACGTTTTGCCATAGCGGGTATTTTTGAAACAGGAATGTACGAATATGATCTTAACCTTATCTACATATCCATCGCCTCAGCTCAAAACATGCTCAATCTTGACGGTGTGGAAGCCATACAGATAAAAACTACCGACCCATTCAAAGCTGACAGAATCGCGTCAAGCGTTAGAGAATCCATTGGCGGTTACCCCTACAAAGCTCTTGACTGGCAGACGCAAAACCGCTCGCTTTTTCAGTGGATGAAACTTGAACGTCTCATAATTTTTATTGTTATCTCTCTTATTATCGTTGTCGCGGCATTCAACATAATCTCCTCTCTCATAATGATGATTCTTGACAAAAGAAGAGAGATCGGGATTTTAATGAGCATGGGCGCCTCCTCCGGCGCTATAATGCGGGTGTTTATGATCAATGGGATTGTGGTAGGGTTTATCGGCTCAACAATAGGGGTTATTTTGGGAACGGCGCTCTCATACGCGCAGTACCGCTGGCAGTTTATTCCAATTCCCGGAGATCTTTATTTTATAAACAAACTTCCCGTAATGGTGCTTACTACCGATGTGATTATAATTTTCATCGCGGCAAATATTATCTGCTGGCTTGCGACAATCTATCCGGCACGTCAGGCGGCGGCGCTCTTGCCGGCGGAGTCTATACGTTATGAATAATTTTAGGAGATTTTTTAAATGGAATTAATGGTAGATGTGAAGAATCTCCGCAAGCGTTTCGGCGATGACAGCAGCGGATTCGATGTACTCAATGATGTGAGTTTTTCAGTTGAAACCGGTGAAATGGTTGCGCTTGTAGGTATATCCGGTTCCGGCAAAACTACACTGCTGCAAATTATCGGCGGTCTTGACAAATGCAACGAGGGTACGGTTTGCGTTGGGGGTAAAGCGATTGACAAACTCAGCGCGCCTGAACTCGCTGAATTCAGAAACCGCCGCATAGGATTCGTTTTTCAATTCCATCATCTGCTGCCGGATTTTACAGCGGTTGAAAATGTATTTATACCCGGACTTATTCACGGTAAAAGCAAAAAAGAGTGTTACAAGCGCGCGTCGGAACTTTTGGGTATTTTTGATCTGTCAAAGCGGCTCAACCACTACCCCACAGAACTCTCCGGCGGCGAACGTCAGAGAGTAGCGCTCGCGAGAGCGATGTTTAACGAACCCGCGCTTGTACTCGCGGACGAACCAACGGGTAATCTTGACCGCGCAAACGGGGAACTTCTTCTTCAACTGTTTGAGAAAGCAAATAAAGAACTCAATCAAACTTTTTTAATAGCGACTCATAACAGCAAGTTAAGCGGCGGGATGAACAGGGTGCTCTATCTTGAAGAGGGGAAGATTGCGGATACTGATAAGCCTGCTACTGTTACTGATGAGTGGTGATTATTTGTTTTTTATATCATAAGCATACAAATTATCCGCATGCCGCAGATATAAACGTCCATTACTAACAACCGGATGCGCCCAATGAGCGCCTTTACCGCCGGGCGGTACTTGAAATGTACTTACAAGTTCGTATTTGTCATGCTGCGCTTTTACCAAGCTCATAGCGCCGTTCTCATCGTAAAGATAAAGCATCCCTTCGGCAAATTTTATAGAACCTTTACCAGGTGTATTCCACATCTGTTTGCCGGTTTTGAAATCGAGGCAGAACCATCCTTTGCTTTCATGACCGCTGCCGTAGACGTATCCGTTGTGAAAGATAACGCCGCCATGATGATTATCCATAAGTTTCGTTCTGTATACTTCCTGAGCAGATACGCCGTTTTCAGTTTTATTCAGCTTTACAAGCATTGAACCGTGGCCGTATCCGCTTGAGGCTAAAACGTGACCGTCGTGGTAAATTACGTCTGTGCAGTTATCTCTGTGGCGGGGGTTTGCGAACGGTACTTTCCACAGAAGTTTGCCGTTTGCGGAGTTCATACCGTAAACGTAGTCTGCGGTGTATGACATTAATTGCCTGAAGCCGTTATCGTTGACGATTACGAAAGACGTATATCCGGCATAAGTATCTCCGGCGTCACCTGCGCCGCCCGGCAATCGTTCGCTTTCCCAAATGACTTTGCCTGTTTTCTTGTCAAGACAAAGAACTCCGGCTTTGCCGTAAGCAGCCGCGTAAAGCTTATCGCCGTCAATAAGCGGGGACTCCGAATAAGCGTATCTTGCTATGTGACCTTCATATTTTTCGCGGATATCAAGAGACCATATATGAGCGCCGGTTTTAGCGTCAAGAACGGTTAGAAGTCCCATATCGCTGAGATAGTATACCATGCCGGCGCTTATTGCAGGCGTACTGCGCGTTCCCTCAAATCCGCGCGCGAACGCGCTTTTTCCTTCCCATGAGTTGCCCGCCTCTTTACGCCACAATAGTTTACCATTATTATCAAAAGCAAAAATATAGTTGACTTTATCCACAATTCCGGCAGTATAAACAATTCCTCCTGATGTAGATACTCCGCTGTATCCCATCCCAAGCCCCGAAGCAGTCCACAAAAGTTTAGGTCCCTCAGCCGGCCACTTTTTCATCAAGCCAGTCTCTTTAGATTTATTCGTCCGGTCTAAACCGTGAAAAGCAGGCCAGTCGGAAGAGACGGCGCAAGTATACATAACGCAAATAAAAACGGCGGCAGCGCGAAAAAATCGTATGGAAGTTGTCATTATGTCCCAATAATATGTTGCAATACGTGAAACAACCGATAAATTTGACCTCCGGCTCAAATCGCCGTCAGTCATCACCACTTATATATTGATAATATATACTATTTTTATGAAGAAATCAACTCCGAAAAACCGGATACCCGCAAAACAAAAGTAAATACAGAACCGTTATAAAATTTTACCTGATACTTAATCATATTGTATATTTCAATCAACGATAAGTATCCTGCAAATGTACATATATCCGATTTTTGGATTATTAATGAAAATACAGACAAAAACAATTTTTCTCACAGCCGCCGTTATTCTTACGCTGCTGCCGACGGCGGTTTTGGGATTCGGCAAAAACAAAGTCCAGTATCAGCCTATGGACTGGCGGCAATTGCACGCGCCTCATTACACTCTTTATTATCATCAAGATCAGGGTCTGCTTCCTGAAATCACTTATGAGCTTTTAAACGAAATATACCGTGACTTGAGCGGGCGGTTTGAATATGTGCACAAATCACGCGTGCCTGTGGTTATCTATGAATCGAGCGCTCTTTTTGAGCAGACAAATATCATTACAGAGATTCTGCCCGAAGAGGTGGGCGGCTTTACCGAGCTTTTTAAGAACCGGATCGCAATGCCGTTTAACGGCTCTCTTCATGATTTCCGCCATGTGCTGCATCACGAAATGGTACACGCGTTTGTTTTTGGAATGATTTACGAGGGCAGAACGCTTTTCAGAGCTCCCATACAAGTCCCGCTGTGGTTCAATGAGGGGCTTGCGGAGATTCTCTCTAACGGATGGAACAAAGAGGCCGATATGTTTATGATTGACAGAGTCATAAACGCGAGCATAGCGCCTCCCGGCCCTTTTCTTAACGGCTACATGGCGTATAAGGGCGGCCAGTCTTTTTTATATTATTTATACTCCACTGAGGGAGACAGCCTTTTTAACCAGATGCTCCGTGATTTTAAAAAAGGTAAAAACGCTGAAAAGTCAATTGAACGCGTATACAAAAAAGATATGGAGACACTTGGCCGGGAATGGATACTTGAGCTTCGCCGCCTTTACTGGCCGGAAGTAGGCCGGCGTATTCAGCCTGCCGCAAACGCGCTTGAGGTAACAGATAATATTAAAGAAAAAAGCCGCGTCAATATACGGCCTAAAATTTCGCCTGATGGAAAACTCATAGCTTTTTACAGTGACAAAAAAGATTACATGCGGATAATAATCCGTGATACAAGCGGTAAAGAGATACGGCAGATCGGGCAGCACGGTTTTGGTTTCGGCGAGAGTATAGAATCTTTTCAGCCCTTTAACAGCGGAATGTGCTGGTCGCCGGACGGTGATATGCTTGCGTTCACCGCAAAACGGGGCGGACGCAATGAAATAAGAATCGTGGACGCGAAGCGCGGAAAAAACAGACGCACCATAAGGCTTGCGCTATCCGCGATAAACAGTCTTCACTGGTCTAAAGATGGTTCTAAATTAGCGTTTACCGCAATCTCAAACGGGCAGACTGATCTTTACATGTACGATTTATCTGATTCAAAACTTACACGAATTACAAACTCCGTACAAACAAAAAGCCATCCGCAATTCAGCCCCTGCGGTACAAAAATTATCTATTCGGCTCTTGATACCGCAGGACTTGGACGCGGCGTGTTTTCAGCCGCGCCGCGCTCAACTCATGATATTGCCGTATATGACCTCGAAAAAAAGCGTAACTACCTTTTGACAAAAACTTCATGGAATGACAAACAGCCGGTCTGGTCGCCGGACGGTAAATATTTTATGTTCGTTTCAGACCGCAATGGAATTGACAATCTGTACATAGCTCCGTTTGATTCACCGGACGCGGCAAAACCAATAACCGATTATACTGGAACCGTTTCAAACCCCGACTGGTCAAGAGACGGCAAAACAGTGGTTTTTGATCTCTTTTCAAATCAGTCATGGAATATATGGCGCATAGAGAATCCGCTTGAAAAAACTATGAATGAACCTCTCGCTCTCACTGCATGGGCGCAGCATCAGCAGGATAGCGCAGTGGAATTTTTTAAAAAAACCGTTACCGCGGCGGACGCGAGAAAAATAGATGCCGCTCAGCAGGAAAAGGAGAAGCGGGGAGAAGCAGAGGCAAGGCATGCCTTGCCTGTACAAGAAGCTGAAATATCTCAAGTTGATTCTGTTAATATCGATGATTTAACCGATGAGCAAATATCAGCAATTGACTCTGTCAACGCAACAGATTCTACCGATTTGACAATCGCGGCAGATTCATTACCGGCTGCCGCTGTTTTTAAAGATTTTGTTGAGGCCGGTAACGCCCCCTACCCTCTCCCCTACAGGCTTCGCTTTACGCCTGACCTTGTGATATTTGGGCTTGGCATTAGCAGCTACAGCGGTACAAGCGGACAGTGGCTTGCCATGTTCAGCGATATTATGGGGGATCACCGCGTTGCGGTCATGGGAGATGTGCAGGCTAATTTTGACGAATACGCTCATCTTTACGTTACGTATCACTACCTCAAATACCGGCTCAACGCCGCCGTCGGCGGATTTTACAATAAAGACTATGCTTATGACGGTTTGTTCAACCGTTTTTATCACGATATGCAGGCCGGCGGTTTTTTGGGTTTAAGTTACCCGTTTTCAAAATTCACAAGAGCGGATCTGCATCTCTTTGGCCGCCATATAGAGCGTACCGCTCTTTTAAGAGAGAACGCGTCCACGCAAAAATCTCAGGCGCAGCTCTCTGTGCTCTCTTTCTCATTTGATAATATTTTGTGGGGAATAACCGGTCCGCTTAACGGAACCCGCGCGCAGTCACGGTTTCACCTTTCACCGAAACTTTCTTTTGTCGAAGAGCCGTACATAGCGGCGGACGCCGATATACGTAATTACTGGCACATCGCAAAAAAATTTGTATGGGCTAACCGTCTCACATTCGGCGGCTCGCTTGCGATTGACGGCAGCAGCCCCGCGGCAAGACGTTTCTTTCTTGGCGGAAACGATAACTGGTTTAATTACGGCGTCAACCGCAAAAATTACGATAATAACCTCTCTTACAGTTACTACTCCGATATCGTCTCTCCGCTTAGAGGGTATAAATATTTTGACGTAACTGGTGACAGAATGATGCTTATGAATTCTGAATTCCGTTTCCCGTTTGTAAGAGAGATTTCAACAGTGTGGCCGCTGCCGATTGCGATCCGCTACATTAACGGCGCTGTCTTTACAGACGCGGGATACGCCTGGTACGCGGCAGATCAAAAATACAGCATTCCTCTGCCTTCCCGGCTTTTATGCGGCATAGGCTACGGAATGAGGGCGAATTTGGGAATATTTGTACTTAGATATGACCGCGGATGGCCTACAGACAGGTTAAGTACCGGCAAAGGAGTTCATTATTTCTCACTTGGGGCGGAATTTTAATTATATTTATTGCTCTTTATTGAGCACTGAGCACTAAAAACTAAAAAAAGGGGTCTTATGATAAAGGCAGGTTTTGTAGGCTGGCGCGGTATGGTAGGCTCTGTACTCATGGAGAGAATGCTCTCTGAGGGTGATTTTAACGGATTTCAACCGTTTTTCTTTACGACTTCGCAGATTGGCGGTAAAGGGCCTTCTATAGGTTTCGATATACCGCCTCTCAAAGACGCTTTTAATATTGACGAACTCAAAGTCCTTGACATTATAGTATCGTGTCAGGGCGGAGACTATACAAATGAAGTATATCCCAAGCTTCGCGCGGCGGGATTTAATGGATACTGGATAGACGCGGCTTCCGCGCTGCGTATGAAAGATTCAAGCATCATCGTGCTTGATCCTGTAAACCGTAATGTAATTGATAATGGATTAAAAAACGGCATTAAGGATTTCATCGGCGGTAACTGTACGGTAAGTCTTATGCTTATGGCTTTTTCCGGTTTGTTTAAAAATAATCTCGTTGAATGGGTATCAAGCATGACCTATCAGGCGGCAAGCGGAGCCGGCGCTAAAAATATGAGGGAACTTGTAGCGCAGATGGCTCACTTGTCCAATGCCGCAAACTCAGCGCTCGCAAACCCGGCGTCAAGCGCGCTTGAGCTTGACAAAATCGTAACCGCTGAATTGCGCGGCAGCGCGGTGCCAACCTCTAACTTCGGCGCGCCGCTTGCGGCGTCGCTCATCCCCTGGATAGACAAAGGGATGGAAAACGGTCAGACCCGTGAGGAGTGGAAAGGCGCTGCCGAGACCAATAAAATTTTGAGCGGCGGTAAAACGATTCCTGTTGACGGTCTGTGCGTGAGAGTTGGAGCGATGAGATGCCACAGCCAGGGGCTCACTATTAAGATGACAAAAGATGTACCTCTTGACGAGATTACGGATATGATAGCTTCAGATCACGAGTGGGCTAAAGTTGTACCTAATGTTAAAGAGGATACATTGCGTGAACTCACCCCTGCGGCAGTAAGCGGAACACTGACAGTTCCTGTTGGCCGTCTGCGCAAGATGAACCTTGGACCGCAGTATTTAACTGCTTTTACAGTGGGTGATCAGCTTTTGTGGGGCGCTGCCGAACCTGTGCGGCGGATGTTTAAAATTGTGCTTGAGCATATCGGCGGCAAATAATTTTTTTGTCTTGATTGTTTGATGACACATGTGTATCAAACCGCCGATTGACTGCTGCGCTGTGCCGTCCGGCGGCCTCACGCCTGTCGTGCAGTTGCCGGACGGCGCGGCGCGGCAGTCAACCGGCATCTAATTATTAAGGCCGGCAATTACCGGCCTTTGTCTAATTGTTCCGTATACCAACGGTACAGCCGCGTCAGACCATCTTCTATTTCCACACTGTGGCGCCAGCCCAATTTGTGTAATTTACTTACATCTGTCAGTTTACGCATCGTTCCGTCAGGTTTTGATGTATCGAAATTTATCTGCCCCTTATACCCTGCAATTTTTGAGACCGTTTGCGCCATTTCTTTGATGGTTATTTCCTTGCCAGTGCCTATGTTTATATGGCAGTTGCGGATTTCACTGCCGCCGCTTTGCATTGCCGCCGTTATGTCTTTGAAATCTATCCGCTCTAAAATGTGGACGCAGGCGTCGGCCATATCCTCGCTCCAGAGGAATTCACGCAGGGCCATACCGGTTCCCCATAATTCCACTCTGTCCGCATAGATGCCATAAGTTGACAGAACTGAAATCAACTCATCTTCGGAAGCGTCTCCGCCAACGCCTTTAATGGGACGGGCGGAAAGATCTTTACGGATAGCAGTAATATTTTTGTCCATCAGCCATTTTGCCAAAGATATCTTTCTCATAACTCCAGGTATTACATGACTGTTTTCCAAGTGGAAATTGTCTCTTGGGCCATACAGATTGGTCGGCATTACAGCTATATAGTTTGTTCCATATTGCAAATTAAAACTTTCGCACATCTTGAGTCCGGCGATCTTCGCAATCGCGTATGGTTCGTTGGTGTATTCTAATACTCCGGTCAATAAAGCATCCTCAGACATCGGCTGCGGCGCGTTTTTGGGATAGATACAGGTACTCCCTAAGAAGAGCAGTTTTTTCACATCATGCCGAAATGATTCGTGGATTACATTTTGTTGGATTTGTAAATTTTCATAGATGAAGTCTGCGCGGTACGTATTATTCGCCACAATGCCGCCTACTTTTGCCGCGGCAAGTACTACATAGTCCGGACGCTCATCATCAAAAAATTTTCGCGCTGCGGCGCGGTCAAGCAGATCTAATTCTTCCAAACTCTTCCCAACAAGATTTTTATAACCCTTAGACAACAGGTTATTCCATATCGCCGTACCAACAAGACCTAAATGGCCGGCGATGTATATTTTCGCATTTTTATCCATTACTGCGCATCTCCGGTTTCGACAGCCGCGTTACGTATTTCATATCATGTTCAACCATAATTTTTACGAGTTCTTCAAAAGAGGTTTTACGCGGATTCCATCCTAAAAGCTCTTTAGCTTTGGTGGGATCGCCGAGAAGTTCCTCTACTTCCGCAGGACGAAAATATTTTGGATCTATTTCAATCAATATCCTTCCGTTATCGGCATCAATACCTTTTTCATTGACGCCTTCACCTTCCCATTTTAATTTTATTCCGGCGTTCTCAAATGCCAATGTCGCAAATTTTCTTACCGAATGATATTCACCGGTTGCTATGACAAAATCTTCAGGTTCCTTATGCTGCAGCATGAGCCACATACATTCGACATAATCACGCGCGTATCCCCAGTCACGCAAGGCGTCCAAGTTACCGAGGTAGAGCTTATCCTGTAAACCCTGCGCGATGCGCGCGGCGGCGAGAGTAATCTTACGCGTTACAAAAGTTTCGCCGCGCCGTTCGGATTCATGGTTGAAGAGTATGCCGTTAACGGCATACATGCCGTAACTTTCACGGTAGTTTTTGGTAATCCAAAAACCATACTGCTTGGCCACGCCATACGGAGAACGCGGGTAAAAAGGAGTCGTCTCTTTTTGAGGCACTTCCTGAACTTTACCGTAAAGCTCGGATGTAGAGGCTTGATATATCCTTGTTTTATTTTCAAGACCAAGTATCCTCACAGCCTCAAGCAGACGTAATGTTCCTATGGCGTCGGCTTCCGCAGTGTATTCAGGAACATCGAATGATACTTTCACGTGGCTCTGAGCCGCCAGATTGTAAATTTCGTCAGGCTGAATCAATTGCAGTATGCGAATCAGCGAACTGGAATCGGTCATATCGCCATAATGAAGATTGACCGCGCGCTTGTGGTGCATATCGCGCACCCACTCGTTCAGATACAAATGCTCAATGCGCTCCGTGTTAAACGATGAGGAGCGGCGGAGTATGCCGTGCACCTCATAACCTTTGTCAAAAAGAAACTCCGCCAAAAAACTGCCGTCCTGACCGGTAATACCGGTGATCAATGCTTTTTTCATTCTCTCTTTAGTCTCCAAAACACATGTTTGGGCCTCACCAACAAGCGTCACGTCCCGCAATTGAGACGGTATCAAAATGGTTTGACCTTTATTTATGGATATACATTTTTTTTCGATACATACGGCTGCGCTTCCGTCAATTACTGTTATTACCCTGAATGTGTCTATCGGGTCAAGCGCGATATTGCCGGATTTAGTAAAACTGTACCGGCTTAAAACAAATTTTGAATTGTGACAAAGCAGCTCATACTCGTAACTTTCATTTTTTTCTATGAGTATGGGCTCAGGTTTTAGCGGCCTGTTTTCGGTAAAATTTATTATGTCTAATGACTTTTCTATGTGCAGTTCTCTGGAAACGCCTTTTGAGGGTTCACGATTCCAATCGTACAGACGCAGCGTCGTATCAGATTCTTCCTGTATTTCGTAAATGAGCAAGCCGCCCAAAATAGCGTGTACCGTTCCGGCTGGAACAAAGAATGTGTCGCCGCGTTTAGCCGGTACGAAATTAAGAAGAGTGTGAAAATATCCGCCATTAACAGCAGCGGCAGCTTCTTCTTCTGTTATGTCATTACGATTAAAACCAATGGCTATCTGCGCTCCCTCAGCCGCGTCAACCACATACCACGCCTCTGTCTTACCCCTTTCACCCCATCCGTGAGCGCGGGCCTGCCTGCTGTTCGGGTGAACCTGGATTGAAAGATTTTCTTGCGCGTCAATAAATTTGAAAAGCAGCGGAAAACTCTTTTTATTTCTGACGCCGATACTCGAACCGACCAAGCCCTCAGGATCACGGGTAAAAAGTTCACCCAAAGTCGCGCCTGCAAACTCACCTGATGAGACCTCAGTCTGGCTGTCACCCCACCCGCTTATCTCCCAGGATTCCCCAATGGTAAGATTAGCCGGCGCATTTTTATCTAATTTTTCGCGCAGCGCGCTGCCGCCCCATATCTTCTCTTTGAAAATAGGTTCAAACAGCAGCGGCGAAGTGAAAATACCTGACATTTATTATTGGCTCTTCCTAAAGTGTTTTACATATATAATCAAGGCGCGCAGAAGTTATACACCCACGATTAAAATATTGCGCCTGTACCGTCCGATGACCTCACGGCTGTAGTGCAGTCGGAGGGCGGTGCGGGCGCAATATTTAATCGTATATTCAATAATTCTCGCGGATAGGGGCAAATCAGCAGCCCTTTATTATAAAATTACAATAATACGGGAAATAAGTCAAAAAATAGCTATGGCGTTTGTATACTTCCGCAATATAATTTCTCTATGCCTACACTATCTGTCTAAAAGGTAACGGATTCAATACATATTTATTAGGATTCTGGTTGAGCAGCGCGGCAAGATAGCTGAAAGAGCTGTTCGCTATTATCAGATTTTTACATAACGTCATAAGCTGCATATCTCTCCAATTTTTGCCTCCCGTGTTGCCCTCAACAAATACTACATTATCTTTTTTTGTGTTAAAACCCAATGTTCCGAGATTTGAAAGACACCAGGCCGGATCATCGGAAAAAATGTAAAAAACAGGATTGCTTATTACTAATTTCATATGATCAACAGACTGTTGATACCATTTGGAATCCAATCCCCAGCCCAAAGTAAGAAAATCGCCTCTTCTTATATGTACTCCAACCGAGCGGCCGGTGCACATTTTTTCAGCCATTTCTTTATTGTAATCATCGTCAAATTCAGGAAATGTCAACTCATATATTATTTGATCACGTATATTTTGGAACCAGTGCATATTAATCCAATAACCATGATAATACACATTCCCTTTATACTTTGCGATTTCCGGCGCGTATGAATTCATATCAAAGGAGTAAAATTCTCCGGTAAAACGGATCTTATGATTTTTGTAAAAGTCGTTAAACGTTCCGCCTTCTGAAACAAGCTCTATGGGAAGATCGTTATTTCTGAAAAAATCTATAATATTTATCTCTTTTTGAGTCACCCTGCTTATTTCATCCCACACGTCCTTGTCAAAATATTCGGAGAGCAGATTTGGGGTAAGCCCGAATATCTTAATTTATTTCATATCCAAAATGAGCGCCTAATCTGCGGGTGTCTATATAGCACTCTTCGCCGGTATTCACCTCAACAAACCGATAAAATATGTATTGAAAAAGCTGATTTCCCAAACCGCCGTTCATCGTTATTATTTTCATTAATATATCCTCTTTATTGTTTTACTGCAAATATTTAATTGATACCTCAATAAAATAATAATTCACAGTTCTCTGTGTAAAGGTCACGGCTAAAAACTAAAGATACCTTATCATTAAATTTTAAATTTATCGTATTGCTTTTTTAATTTGGCGCAGCGATGTTAATCCTGTAAAAATTGTTTTTAACACTGGGAAAAACTTATTTTATGGGTGGAGAAAAGTATACTTATAAAAAATGGCTGAAAAGGTTAAGATAATGGCTGAAAAAATTAAGATGGTTAACGGTAGTCTTGATGTACCTCAAAATCCTGTTATCCCTTATATTGAGGGAGACGGTACAGGACCGGATATATGGAGAGCTTCACAGTTTACGCTTGACGCGGCGGTAGAGAAGGCTTACGGCGGTAAGCGGCGTATTGAATGGAAAGAGGTTTTGGCCGGAGAGAAAGCTTTTAATAAAACCGGCAATTGGCTTCCAGATGAAACTATCGATGTGTTCAGAGAGTACTTGTTAGGATTAAAAGGCCCTTTAACAACGCCTGTCGGCGGCGGGATTCGTTCACTGAATGTTGCGCTGCGCCAAATTCTTGATCTTTACGTATGTTTGAGACCTGTACGCTATTTTAACGGAGTGCCCTCGCCTGTCAAATCTCCCGAAAAGTGCGATATGGTGATCTTTAGAGAGAATACTGAAGATGTGTACGCAGGCAAAGAAGTTGAGGCGAGCGGAGAAAAGGCGCTTAAGCTTATAGCATTTTTAAAAAGCGAACTTGGATGGACAATAAAAGAGGACAGCGGCATAGGGATAAAACCTATCTCAAAAAGCGGATCACAGAGGCTTATAAGAGCCGCTTTTGAATACGCGATACAGAATAATCGTAAAAGCGTAACCCTTGTCCACAAAGGCAATATACAAAAATTTACAGAGGGCGCTTTTAGAAACTGGGGATATGAGCTTGCGAAAGAGGAGTATGCAGGTAAACTTGTAAGCTGGGATGAGTGCAAAGGTGTTCCATCATCAGGTCAAATCCTCGTAAAAGACGCAATCGCTGATATTTTCTTTCAGCAGGCGCTCACGCGGCCCGATGAATTTGATGTTGTGGCAACAATGAATCTTAATGGCGACTATATAAGCGACGCGCTCGCGGCCCAGGTGGGCGGCATTGGAATAGCTCCGGGCGCAAACATCAACTATTTGACCGGACACGCTATTTTTGAGGCGACTCACGGCACCGCTCCAAAGTACGCGAATCAGGACAAGGTTAATCCATCTTCCGTTATTCTTTCCGGTGAAATGATGCTGAGATATATGAAATGGAACGAGGCCGCTGATCTTGTAATAAAAGGTATTGAAGGCGCCATAGCCAAAAAAACGGTTACGTACGATTTCGCAAGATTAATGGAAAACGCGGAATGCGTATCCTGTTCGCAGTTTGGTAAAGAAATCGTGAATAATATGTGATAAACAGTGATCACTGACCACTGACAACTGACCACTGAAGAAGGGGTTTTTAATGATACTGATTATAGTCGGCGGAATAATTCTTATATTATTGTTATTAATTATAATAAAAGCTGTTACAAGCAAAGAAGATGTGCAATTAGAAGAGCCGCAAGAGAAAATTATCCACATGAGCGGTATTTATTCCATCGTACGCAAGAGCCCCAGAGCTGATTTGGTAAAATTGCGTCCCTCAGAAGAAAAAATCCGGCAATATCTCGCAGGCCAAAACGAAGACATATATAATATCGCCCTGTGCGACTCAGAACGAAGCGCACTCCTTAAGCACTGGAAAGAGCAAATGGACGTTAATCTGCGTGAAGTAGAGATCGGCGATAAAACCGGTGTGGCGTTTTATTATTACGATTTCCCGCAGGCGTGCGCCGCGTGCGCTCCCTTTCTTTCCAAGGGGCATTTTGTGAGCCGTGAGGAGATTTATAATTTTCCGCAGTTAGTCCCCCCCTTTCATTTAGGATGTACATGTATTCTCGCGGCCTACAGCGGTAAAGTAGATCAAAATCCCAATGATACTGTTATAAGCGGCATGCGGCCTTTTTTCACAAATGTAAATGTGCCCGCGCTTCCTGAATGGACGTCCACAGTAACACTACCCAAAGCAGCCGAGGTAAGCAGGTGATAAAACAGATAAAAAACGGCTGTTTTGCCGGTGTTAAAGCGGTTATTGCCGTTTGTCTATGTTTGATTTTATTTGGCACGGAGGCTTTTGCCATTGGTCAATCGGCAGTTATTACCCTCTCTTTTCCTGTAGGCGCCCGTCCTACAGCTATGGGGGAGGCGTTCACCGGTCTTGCGAATGACGCTAACGCCACTTTTTATAATCCGGCCGGACTCGGACAGTCACCGCTGAGTTCATCATGGAAGACTCATTTTGGCGACAGCGCTTTTACGGCGGTTGCCGCGAGATCCGCGGCCGCGTTTGGGTCAAGAAATTACGTGTGGGCGGGATCATCAAGCGGGGTTACGCGCTTTAATGGAAAAATCTGGGAGAAGGGCGAAGCCTTTCTTATTGAGGGGGATGAATCTATCCGCAGAATAGCGCAGAGATATTTTGTTTCCGACAATAAGGCTGTCATTGACAATGCTGTATTTGAAATCATGAAAGCAAACAGGCTTGGAATGAAACGCTATGAGCAGCTTGTTATTCTGCTTAAACCTTATAAGCAAGAACTTTTAAAAAGCGACACCATAAAATTTACGCCGGAATCTTTCGCTAAGATGATAATGCTTCTGCCCGGTGATGATCTTGTAAGTTACCATCTTCAAAATCAGGTTTTACCAAAAACGATAGACGCGAAAGCGAAAAAAGATCTCGCCGATAACATTGTAGCGGCGATGGAGATTGATGACAGAGAGCTTGAACAGGTCACGGAACTTATCATCCCATTTACAATCGCAATCCGCGACAGCGTAACGGTGCTTGCTATTGACGACGCGGAGAGGCTTTGGATTGGTACGGCGAACGGTTTGTGGCGCTATCACGACAGCAAGTGGCACCTCTATACCGCCGCGTCGGCTGGTCTCCCATCCGATAGAATTACAAGTCTGAGCATAGCGTCTGACGGTGATTTGGCCGTGGGAACAGATAAGGGACTCGCGGTAATGAAAAACATTGAGTGGAGCAGCTTCACAGAGGAAAACGGTCTGCCTGACTCTTACATTACATCGCTGGCGTTCTCTAAAAAAGGGCAGTTGTATATAGGTACTCCGAATGGACTCGCAAGAAAAGACGGCAGTGAATTTACCGTTTTTGATACCGCCTCCGGGTTACTCTCACAGAGGGTCAACACACTCTTTGCGGATTCCAAAGATCAATTGTGGATTGGCGGAGAGAACGGCGTTACGATTCACTCCGGCGCGAGAAACTGGAAGCGTTACCGGTTTCCAGGTTCAACCATTTACTCCTTTGGCGAACAGGCAAACGGTACTATCTGGATAGGCTCCAATAAAGGTGTTATTACCTATAAAAGCGGTACCGCCGTTGACAAAGACGGCAGAAGCGTAGACAGGCCGGAATGGAAAACATATCACTCCAAAAACGCTCTCAAGAATGATAACGTACGCGCCATATCCGCGTGCTCAAAGGATATGTGGATTGCTACGGACGGAGCGCTTCACCAGTATGATCACGCCTCTATGCAGGTGCTTCTTTTTTACGAACAGATTATGCCGTCTTTCAGAATGAGCGACCTGTGGCACGCTTACCCCGCTATTATTATACCTACTGAGGAGTGGGGAACTATAGGGTTTTTTGTCAATTTTATTAACATGGGAAATAACGACAGGTGGAGTGAAGTTGAGGAATATTTAGGACAGGCAAGATCGTGGGAAGGCGTGTTCGGCGTCTCATACGGACTTCCCATAAAGGAAAATTTATCGCTTGGACTCAGCGCCAAATACATTCACAGCGTACTTGACGCGGCGTCAGGCGGCGTGGGACAAACATTCGCTATTGACGCGGGAGTATTAAAAAGAAACTTTTTAGTTGACAAATTCGACGTCGGGTTTATGTTACAGAACATGGGGCCGAAAATTTACTACCTGACCCCTGAAGAAGCTGACCCTATCCCTTTTTCGCTTCGTCTTGGGACGGCTTACAGACCGGTTCAAACCCCTTTCCATGAATTAACGCTTGTAATGGATCTGTACAGAGAAGTTGTTAAAACCTACCCGGACAAAACTCCCGACCCTTTTTGGAAAGCTTTGTGGACAGGCTTTTTAAATGATAAAGATGACGATTTTAAATGGCAGATGCAGATGATAAACATAAGTACTGGGTTAGAGTACATGTACGCCGATTTTATGGCTCTTCGCAGCGGCCTTTTGGTTGACTATCTTGGAGAGCGCTTTGAACTCTCGCTTGGTCTGGGAGTGAAGTACGCGAATACCAATTTCGATTTCTCATATATTTACGCGCCGGACGGATTCATGGGCGGACTTGTTAACGCCATGAGCGGCAGAAAAGACGGAGGCGCAAGCGGAGCGCGCGACGGCCAGTGGAGATTATCGTTTTTATTTAAACTGTGATTACACTGTGTTCTGATTAAATATCACACTATGCCGCCCGGCGGCTGCACTGTGACGTGAGGCCGCCAAACGACACAGTGTAATATTTAATCAGAAATCGGTATATGTCAATGAACCGTACATAAATAACCACCCCGCCTTGCCGGAGTGGTTTCATGATACCTGCGTGATTAACTCAGAAAGCGTACAGGCAATGTCAAAGCGATTTTTTTACTTTTTTTTACCGGTTTTGTTTTTTTGCAATTTTTACGCCGATGCGCAGGAGAGACCATTTAATTCAAGAAATTCTCTTTTAAAAAGCACATCCTCCAAAAACTTGGTTAAAACGGCCGCAGATTACCAGTGGTCAATTAATTTTCCAAAACACCGCGGCGAAAAAGACAGCCTGCACATAATAGCTATACGTGTAGAATTTCAGCGAAACGACGCCTCTACACTTACAACCGGAAACGGACTTTTTGGAATGCAGGGCGGCGTCAACTCCAGAGATGAACAGCGATTTTATCTGGATAGTACTTACAGATTTGACAGCCGGCCTCACAACTATTCTTACTTTGAGAATCAGCTCAAAGCCCTGAGAAACTATTACGACAAAGTATCACGCGGGAAACTTGAGCTAAAATTTTCCATCTACCCTGAAAACCGCCCGCAAACTCTTGAGGCCGGTTCCGGTTACAGCGTAGATCATAATATGACCTACTACTCGCCGGGTTGGAAACGGAGAGAAGAGAGCACCAACCAATACTGGGACAGGAAAACTCATGGTCTAATGACTTTTGTAAAGGAAGCCGTTGAGGCGGCGGCAAAAGATTATAATAACTCTCCATTCAAAAATCTTTACCAGGATGAGAATGGTGTTCTCAGGATTATAAGCGGTTCTGAGAAATCAGCGGGAGATCCTAAAGCTGTTATTCTCATTTTTCACGCCGGCGCTTCTTATCTCACAGACGGCGGTTTAGACGGCCCCGCCGGAGCAAACACACCTTCCGATATGATTGACGCGTTTATAGACAGAGAGTTTTTTAAATATTTTAAGGATACTCTCAAGCTTGACAGCGCAGTACTCGGCAGCGGACAAAAAATAACGGGTATCCGCGTAACAGGCAGCGGCGGCGCCGATATCGTGATTGACGAAGTGATGATGTGCTCCGAAACCTCAAATCAGGATGGGCTTAACTGGGGAATACAGGGTATTCTTGTAAATCAAATGGCGCGCCAGATTGGTATCCCCGATCTTTTTTCCACATCAAGCGGAGTTACCGCTATAGGCGCTTTCTGTATTATGGACTTTGCCGGCTACTCAGCGGGGCAAGGATTCATTCCCCCCTACCCAAGCGCCTGGGTAAGAGCGTTTATGGGATGGGATACTCCGCGCGCCATAGGAGCAGTGGGAGCAAGAGGCTCATACAATGTGAAAGCTCTCAGCGCGGCTCTTGACTTACCAAAAGAGAACGATACTACAATACTGCTCATACCAATTAACAATAATGAATACTATCTCGTTGAAAACCGGCAGCGCAATCTTATGGGTGAAAGAGACGTTTTCCTGTATGAAGGGAACGATATAATAAAAGCCTATCCGTTCAATGTAAACTTAGGAAAAAATGTTGATTTATTAAGTGACAGAAGTAATGTGATACTTAAGGCGAAGAACAACGACGTAAGCCTCCCGGCGTCGGGGATATTAGTCTGGCATGTTGACGAGAGAATATTAAGACAGCGTATGAATTATAATTTTGTAAACGCCGACTCCTCATACCGCGGAGTACGCCTTGTAGAAGCGGACGGCCTCAACGTTCTTGGCGTTGAGTTCACAGATATGTTTTATCAGGCCGCGTTTGATTACGGCGGCGCGAATAAAGTTTTTCCGCATGAAACTAAGGGCAAACGTATTAACTCAATGGAACCCTACAACCGCCCCTCAACACGCGCTAACGACGGCGGACATAGTTATCTTAATATTGAATTTAACTATTCGAGCGCCGGAACAACTTGGCCGCGCAAAGAGCGCGCAATAAGTTTCCAAAACGATACGATCATTAATTTTTCAGACAGCGTATTCACCGTTAAGGTAGATTTTAATTATCTAAAAGAAGGGTGGCCGCGCAGAGCGGCGCCGGATAATTTTTTTGATCCGCTAATCACAGAAATCGCCTTATCACCATCATCAACAAATAAAGATACTGTTTTAGCGCTTTTAAGCGAATCGGGGAAATTTTATCTTTTTTCTATTAACGATAATAACAACGGGGAATCTTACGGAAATAAGGAAGCTAAAATATATCATACGGATTTTAAAGGCGGTAAAGCCGACTCTTCAAGTGTAAAATTTTTTGATGATCTTCATAGCGATGGTGTATTTACTTTTCCCACAGCGATTGCGAATCAAATATTTATCCCCGCAAACAAATCGAAAAAACTGTATATCTACAATTCTTTGGATATAAGTGATAAAAAAGTTATTGATCTGCCGGCCGCTCCATCGAGTTATGTTTGTGGAATAGGTAAGAGAACGGGGCATAATATATGGGCTTTAGGATTGACAGACGGACAAGTAGTTGTTGGTTTGGGAGAAAACGTCATAAACTCTATTAAGTTAAATTCCAATTCACCGGTTTGCGCAATAGCGGTTTTAAGGCATGGCTTGAGATCATTCTCTGTTATACAGATGGATGGTACATTATCTCTTATTGATAACTATAATAATGATACCAAACTAGAAATAGCGGCGCACACAAAAGTCAAAAACGGAATAGCTCCATTTACAATAGTCACCGGTGAGCTGCATCAATCCGGCTCAAGCAGTCTTGTTATATCAGACAGCAGGCAGGGACTGTGGGTCTACTACCCCTGGCGGACTACATCCGAAGGTCTGATGCTTGCGGAAGGTTGGAATGAAAAACCCAACGACTGGGCTAACGCTTATCATATTGACCCGCAAAACCGCAAAGACCGCGAGTGGTACGCTAAAAACTTCTCCGCTCCCGCTCTCGCGGACATTAACCGCAGCGGGAATCTTGACATTATCGTCAGCGGAACAAACGGCATATACGCCATCAACAACAGAGGCGCGCTTTTGAGCAGGTGGCCCGCGTATCTTGACAACAGGTACTGGTATCAGCGCGGCAGCGTTACCACTTCGCCAATAGTAGTATCAAGCAAAAACAGTGAACAGCTCATACTCTTCTCCTCCCCTGCCGGAGAACGGGCGACTTTTTCAATAACCAAAATAGAATCGGCGGATAAAAGCAGCGGCGTGGTGACTTTCAAAAGAGATGACGGCACTCTTGACAGTTTATGGGGTATAAGCGCATCAACTATAGACACGATTTTAACTCTTGGCGATTCGCTTATCTATCCATACATATTGCCGGGCGGATTTGTTGACGCGCTCAACAGCAGCGCGAGCCGTCCGTTAGAAGACCAAAAAACACTAAACTCATCATGGGCGGCGCCTCAGTCCCGCTGGCCGCTCTCTGCCGGAGCTCCGGTAACTACTTCGCCGCTTGTCCATGCCGGAAGAGATAAGGTGCCTGAGCTTTTTGCGGTCTCAAGTTCGGGTATGATTTACAGATGGAGATTGGAAGGAATCCTCACCGATTCGTTATACTGGCCGCAAAACGGTTTTGACGCGGCGCGCAGTTTCGCGTACGGCGAAATAAAGCCGCAAATAGAAGATAACGCGGCAGCCAAAAAAGAGCCGCCGATTACGTTTTGGAATTATCCCAATCCAACGTCAAAAGACGAAACGCATACAACGTTCAAGTATAAATTCAATGATAAAGCCGAAAATGTAAGGCTTGACATTTTCACTATAACCGGAAAACGTATGGATACTTTTAGAAATTTGAGGGGCACTTTTCCAGACTGGAACGAGCATAAGGTCGATCTTAGAAAATATGGGCACGGAATTTATAGATGCCGGATGGAAGCGGTTATAAACGGCAAAAAGTATTCAAAACAGTGGAAAATGGCAGTTGTCAAATAGTTATCAGTATAAAACAAATACAAACTAAAAACTATGAAACTAAAACTCTTTTTACTAATACTTCTGCTGACCGCGATAACGCCTTCTTCAACGGCAAACGCAAGCAAAAAACATAACGCTTACGGACAAAAACACTATACCATCGAATCGGCTAACTTCAGGATTCACTATCACAGAGGGCTTGAACATTTAGTACCGAGAGCCGCTAACAAACTTGAACAGCTGCACGGGATTTTTACAGAGACGTACCATATAGTTTTGCCGCAAAAAACCGACGTCGTACTATACGAAAGCGAAATACCAGACGCTTTCGCTTATCCAAACTTTAATTTTATATTTCTTGGCGTACACGACTATGAATACAATCTGCGCGGAAGCAGCGACTGGTTCGACGATGTTCTTACACATGAGTACGTGCATGCTGTCTCTATTGCTACCGGATTCAAATTCCCTTCCATCATCCCGCATCTGCAATTCGGTTATTTTACGCACCCAAACAGCGGTGTGCGCTTTGAAGGTTTGCACCTGTTTCCAACAGATATAATGCCGCTCTGGTTTCTTGAGGGAATAGCTCAATACGAAAGCAGCCGGTACGGGACTGACAAATGGGATACTCACCGCGACATGATAATGCGCACCCTCACACTGAGCGGCAAAATGCTCTCATGGCCTCACATGCAAGTGTTCGCCGGTAAAGGGGATGACTTTGAAAAAACTTACAATCACGGTTTTTCGCTTATCATGTACATCTCTGAAACTTACGGTTATGAGAAGGTAGTATCACTCCTCAGAGAGAGTTCTAAATTTGGCGCTCTCTCTTTTGACAGCGCGGTAAAAGCGGTGCTTGGTATCTCGGCTAAACAGCTTTATAATGACTGGCGTCAGCACCTTAACCGCAAGTACAGGGCGCAGATTACCGCTATCGGACAGCAGGTCTATGGCCGTAAAGTAAGCATTGACGGTTACGACAACAGTTATCCGCGTTTTTCCCCAGACGGGAGTAAACTGTTTTTTATCTCAAACGGAACAAACGATTACTCTTTTCGCAATCTTTTCTCTTATAACATGTCGGATACTGTAAAAGATGAAAAACAAAAAATAAAGCTTGAGATGGCTGTAAGCAGCAACTTCGATATTCACGCGCCGAGCGGCAAGATAATTTACGTAAGCAGAAAATCACAAAAATCAATTCAAGACCCTAAAAAAGGCGGCCAACGGCTGTTTGATCTTTTCATTGATACTCTGCCGCCGGAAAAACCAAAATTTTTCAGCAAGAAAACCGAAAAACAGCTCACATTTCAAAAAAGCGTCTTTGCCGCCTCTTTTTCCCCAACAGGTGACCGTATAGTATGCGCGGTAAGAAAATTTGATCAGTTCTTCTTAGCTATAACAGATACAAGCGGAAAAGATACGCGGATTGTTTATCCTAAAGTCAATTCCGCTGAAAAGTTTTTCAAAAGCGCCGGTTTGCCGGAATCCTCCGATACCGCAAGCTTTAACACCATATTCTCACTTGACTGGTCGCCAAACGGCAATCATATCGCCGTTGATTATATTGACGGTGATAATCGTAAAATCGGTATATATGATACTTTACAAAAGAGTTTTTCCATAATTTGCGATACGGAGTACGATCAGCGTAATCCATACTTTAACGGCGACGGTTCCGCGCTTTATTTTTCATCTGACCGCGGCGGCGTATTTAATATTTACCGCTTTACATTTGCCACAGGTATTTTAGAAAAAGTGACGAACGTTTCGGGAGGCGCTTTTCACCCCGCACTCTCTCCCGACGGGAAAAAGTTAGCCTACTCTGGATATGATAAAGACGGCTATGGAATTTATCTGATTGATACTATAAAAGTATTGCAAACACAGACCATATCAGAAGACGCTCTGATACCGAGAGCGCAAAGAGAGAGCCGCGAGTATGCCGCCGCGTTGTCAAACCGCCGTGACTATTCCCGCTTTCCAAAACAGTTTCTTATAGTCCCAACCCTCCTTGCGGAACAGGCGGTAACGCGCGACGACAACGAGAACAAAGGCGTGGGGCACTTAAAAATCGGCACTGTAGTCAATTTTATGGATCCTCTCGCCTGGGCTGACGTGGGAAATGAGTTCGGCGCTTTTCTTTTAGTGGATATAAAACGAATCACTAAATTTATAGACTTTGACAAAGGATTAATAAGCCCCGCGGCAAGCTACGACGCCGGTATTTTTGGAACCTCAAAAGCTCTGCCCGTACAGCTTGACGGAGAGGTAATGGTGCGCGGCATTGCGGGCGAAGACTGGTTTTACGAAGAATCACAAGACTCAACTTTAGTTCTGCCTTACAAAATTCAATTAACAAACGCGCTTGTCGGCGCATCGCACCCTATTGGCAAAGGTCTGCGGCTGCAGCTATTTACAGGGCTTAACAGCTATGACGTCGCGCTTGATTTAGACGAAGCCTACAACGAAGGCGTCTTCACCTATAACTTAAGTAAAGGATACAGAGCCGGTACGCTTGCGTATTTTGTCAATCAGGCAAGAAACTCGCGCTCTAATATTTCACCCACAGGTATGGCCGCAAAAATGCAATACAGTTTGTGGCACCAGTATTCGTTAAAAGAAGAGAACAGCTTCTCATTTGAAAGCTCAGGAATTAAAGAGCGTTACGACAACTACCTCTTCCATGAACTAAACGGCCGTCTTCTGCTTGGAACCCCGTCACCGCTTTACCCAAAGCATGATCTGCACTTTACATTTGGAGGCTCATACCTAAAGACAATCGGCAGCTCCGATATTCCATCCTTTTATCTGCCGGTTGCTCAGGTACCAGGCTATACATTCTTCTTTAAAGACGAAAGAAAACAGATCGAATTCGGCGATACCTCAATAGTAAAATATGATACCGTTCTTGTGACCGGAAAAGCTGTTCTCAGCGGAGAATTTTCATATCGTTTTCCATTATGGCCGCGCTCAATCGACCGCAAATTCAGCTTCTTATATTTAGACAGGTTATACGGAGCGCTCAACGTAAGCGCGGGCGCAGGTTTTGATAATCCTATTGATGTGTTTGATTTTGAGAGGGATGACTGGCTTTTTGGATACGGCGCGGAGATGAGGCTTGAAGCGATCTCGTTTAACTCTTATCCTATGGCTCTGAAATTCAGGTGGGATTACGGCGCTGACAAAGCGAAATCTGAAGTTTTTGTAGATAACCGCAAGGTCACTCTGGGCGGACACCGGTACGCGCTTTCTGTAGGCTTCAGTTTTGACGACTGGTATCTCATACCGGTTGTTGATTATTTTACTCCGTCACGGCTTAGTAATAGTAATAATAAAGGATTCAGGGCTGTGCGGAATTAGATGTTATTTCCGCATGGTGTATGTAACTCAACGCTAACATATTTGCTTCATCTTTTTATGCAACGAACCGAGAACGCGTGACTCTTGTTGGCCGAATGATTATCATGAGCCTGGTGGTTGCCCCCGCCATCCCAACTTTGGTACCCCATAAAACTGCCCCAAGCTAAAATTTCGTTTTGCTCTGTGGCACTCCACCAATAGCCTTCTTTGCTGACATCGCTGAAACTAGTGCCATCATTGGACATCTGGCCGCCAGGCAGAGCCGAAAAACCGTAATGGTCTGTAATATTATCATTATTCGACCAATCACCGTTTTGCGATTTGAGCCTACCTCCGGCTTGTGCCCCACCACCACCTGCAACAAATAAATTTTCCCAATCATTCTTACTAGGTAAACGCCAGCCCCCCGGACAAATTCCTTCACGATCATCTTCATCGATTGAAAATGAACTAGTATATAATAATTTATTATTAAAATTATCTTGGACATTCATAGCTTCCGCCCAAGTATAAAGACGACCGTACTTAGCGCAACTATCTGGCTCATTGTTGTAACAAACGCCAATAATATTATCGGTACCTGCGTAATCCAAATTCTCAGCCATCCAAGTCTTACCGCCTATTTCTACAGTTCGATATTTTCGATGATTTCTCGTATCAGTAAACTCTTGATACGAAGCATCAGGATTAAAATGACAACCATTTAGAATACCGGTTAACTGCGCTACCTCTCCGGTGGTTTCGGTATGACCGCAGTTTCTCTTACAAACTCTGGTACTGTCACCCTTACCCATACAGGTTGCAGGAGTTATCACCCAATCATACCAATCGTGACCCAGTGCTTCTATCACTATTGTTTCCTTATGATCACCATCTCTTTTACAGACTCTGACACTGTCACCCGGAGTTGTACAGGTTGCGGATTTTGTTACATTCCAATCCTCCCAGTCGTGACCCAGTGCCTCTATCACTCTTATGTCTTTATGATCGCCATTTCTTTTACAGACTCTCGTACTGTCACCCTTATTTGTACAGGTCGGCAAAGTTATCGTCCAACCTTCCCAGTCGTGATTATTTAAATCAATCGCTATTGCTCTGGTATCTTTATGTTCACTGTTTCTCTTACAAGTTCTGACCTCTTCACCCGGAGTTGTACAGGTTGCAAATTTTGTTACATTCCAGTCTTCCCAATCATGACCCAATGACTTTATCTCTTTGGTCTGTATATCGCCGCAGCTGCCGCAGACTCTTATTTCTACACCCGGCGCCGTACACGCTGCGGCTGTAATTTCTTTCCATTCGCCCCAATCGTGACTGTGAGGAAGCGCAATCCACTTCGCGTACAACGTAATATTGTCTGACGGTGTAAAATACGAATCTGCCGCGTAATTAGTTACGGTACCATTTTCATTGATATTCCAACCGTCAAATGTAAAACCGCTCATTGTAAGGCCGCTGCCGTCTGAAAGCATTACGCTGCTTCCTTCATCTACCGTCTGCGCCGCGGGTGTTGTTCCGGTTCCGCCGTTTATGTTGTAAGTTACGGTATATAAAATCACCGGTATTTCCGTCCACTGCGCGTAAATGGTAACATTTGAATTAAATACATGGTTTGTCGTTACTTTCGTCCCGCCGGTCTCTGATGTAAACCAACCGTCAAAAGTATAACCGTCCCTTGCCGGCGGCGTGGGCAAACTTGTAAGTCTGCCGTCAGTTCCGGTTGTACCGCTCGCTGTCGAAACTGTGCCGTTCTGCGGGTTGAACGTTATCGTGTAAGGATCCGCAGGCAATGCGCTCCAACGCGCGTACAACGTAATATTACCCGCGGGCGTATACGAAGAACCCGCCGCGTAATTAGTTCCGGTACCGTCCGCGTTCGTATTCCACCCCTCAAACGTAAATCCGCTCCTTGACAAACCGCTCCCGCTTGCAAGCGTTACCGGCCTTGTTTGGGCGCCTAACTGCGCGGACGGCGCGGTTCCTGTCCCGCCGTTAATACTGTAACTCACCATACTGCCGCCGTTAGCCGGATCAAGCGGGTTCTCGAAGTCAAGCTGAACGCAGCTCATCGCAAGCATCACTATCGCGCACAGCGTAAATTTTACCATCTGCCAATATTTTATTTTGTGGTTCATTTTATCTCATCTTTACATTAAAAAAAGAACGTCAGTGTAAAAGCGCTTAATCCTATACATCCGACAGTATAGAAAACATTACCCGTACTTTGAAAGTTTTTCGCGTTTTTTCTCGCGTCCCGCATCTCTTGTAATCCGTTCGCGTTATCGTAAACTCTATGCTCCGAGTTCGCTTTCCTCTCGTAAACTACTCCGCCTACAAACCCTCCAACCGTGAGCGCGGCGGCCGATACGCGCACTGTCAGTTTTAGAGGAGATGATTTTTTCGGTTCCTCCGGTTTTGACTCAATCCGCTTACGCCCATCCGCCATAACATCGTCAACTGTTCTCGGCGCGCCAGACTCCGGCACAGCAACAGTTTGCGGAACCGCCGGCGGACTGGACTCTAAAAACTTTTTATACATGGACGCGCAGGCGAGCGCGCTTTTTTCATAGAGTTCTTCCACGCTTGCGGAGCGGACAGGGTCTGCTGTGGCAACGAGCATTCCGTAGTCCGTTTCGTACATTTCAACTGTCAATATGAAATCCTGCCGCAGCTTGCTTATTATTCCGCGCACTATATAATCCGCGCCTATTTTACTTCCAAGCGCTATCACGCAGTTCTCTTCGGCGCAATCTTCCAAAATCGCGTCACCCATCGCCTGAACGGTTTCTGTGGTCATAATGTTAAATCTGTTTCTTGGCAGATTGTTCACGGCTTCTCGGCGTATTTCGTTGGTTATTACCCCAACCTCAGCTCTGTTTATATCATCCGCCGCGCCGCTGCGATCGTCTATTTGGGTCTCTATTACGGCAACATTTTTTATCGGAACCCTTTGAGCAAAGACAGAGGAACCAAAAAACGCAGCAGCAAGCAGAAAAGTCGCGGCTCTTCCCATCCGCAAAATTCCGCTTTTAAATTTAATCGACATTATAAAAAGACCATCCCCTCAATAATCGGGCTGAAAGCCCATAATCATTTCCATAGGGCAGCGCCCTATGCCCGCATCATAAAATAATATATCTATAGAATATAAATCATCCCTGCCTGGCCGTCCCAATAATTTTTCAAAAATCGCGGCGATACTCACACCCCGCGGTTTGGAAAGTAAATATCAAGCTCTCTAACAAGCCGCAGAGCCGGCAGCTGTCCGGGCGCGACAGATTTACCAAGATAACCATAAGTAAATAATGAACCAAAGAGCGGCGCTATTACCCTGCTTACCATTCCAATATCTCCCATAGCAATAGTAACAAGCGGAACGCCGCAATCCTCAGTAAACCTGAGTAATCGGGTAACATCAGAGGCGTTGTTAGCCATAACCGCAATCTTTACAATCTGAGCGCCCTGATCAAGCGACCGTTTTACAATATCGTTAAGTCCGTTTATGCCGGGTGTTTTTTCGAAATCGTGTTCAGAGATCATAATCATAGATCCGCCGGTATTGACAGCATCAACCATTTCACGCCATTTCGGAGTACCAAGCTCAATATCAACGCAATCAACATGAGGCGCGATTGCGCGGAATAATTCGGCTCTGTTACCGCGGTTAGATTCTGTTTCTCTGATCGTGCCGATTAGAGGTGTTTTTATCTCTTTGATATAACTTATGATTTTGTCAATCGGCTTATTTAACAGATCAACACGTACCTCAAAGAGATCAACGCCTTTATCCTGTAATGTCTTCAATCTCTTTTGCGGTATAAAGCTGTCTATAATACCAACCACACGCGGGATACTTCCCAATTCTAAATTTTTAATTTTCATCTGTTTTTTCCTGTCCATATAAAATAGATACGGCGCGCTCATCAAGGAAGCGTGTTAGTCCATTTGGTATACGTCCATACATTCCGCACTCTTCCCAAACTTCCCGGCTCTCCATGCACATGTAAAGAGGCGCGTTGTCATCATGTTTTTTGAACTCATCATCCATCGCTTTATAGAACTCAATTCGTAAGGGGCGGGGATAGCGCAATTTCCCATCCGCGCCCAAAATCATCTCACCCGCAAAAAGCGGAAACTGTATCGAACGTTTGATGAGTTCACTTTTAAGAGAGGGCATCGTTCTAAAACCGCCCATACTGCACCACGCTATTTTACGGTGATCTTTTATGTGATCATAAATCATAGAGACTACATGGCGGTATTCATTTTCCCACCCGTCATACCAAACCATAGGATCAAAGTGAAACGCCACGCTAAAACCCATCTCTTCACATTTGGCCGCCGCTTCAAGGCGCTTTTTGACAGGCGCTGTTCCTTTTTCAAGCAGCTCTACCATTTTTTCTGTGTTAAGTGAAAAAGCTATAACTACTTTACGCGGATTTTTTATTTGCCCAAGTGTAGAGATATTTACGCTTTTAGTTTTAAATTCCGCAAGGACATTGGGATAGCGGTCAAGAACGTCAGCGATTTTTTTTGACAGGCCGAGTCTGTTTTCCTGATAGAGCGAATCCCCAAATTCTCCTGTGCCAAACCGTACTATGCCGTTTGTATGCTTCTCCATTTTACTATGAACCTCACGCTCAAGATCATGAAAATTCTCATAAACGGTTTGATGCTGATGATCGAAATAAACTTGAAGGATGCAGTAACTACAATACATTCCGCAGCCTGTAAGGGGCGTTAAAATTTGGTAACCGCAGCAAAGATAATCATCAGATGTTCCCGGACATGGTTTCCAGAACTCGCCTTTTTGAACAGCGGTCTTAAGCTCTAAACGTTCAGGGGCGATATTATTTATCATAAGATTCCAATTCAAATAATAATGCAGAATGCAGAATGCAGAAATTATAATGCGAAAATTACAGTTATCAAAATTTATTAACGCAGTAAACAGTTCCAGTTTTTATTTCTGCATTCTGCATTATTATTTATTATTTCTATTATGCCGGATTCCGTATTTTTTTTCTATATCTTGAATGACAAGCCCTGAGAGCATAAAGCCGAATGCCGCGGTTAAGTGAACAATCGAACCGTTTATCTGTCTTTTATTGTCAAGCGTTTCATTCTCTGTTTCGCTGTCTATTTCATTATCTGTCAAATCATCGTCATCTATAATACCGGATTCCTTTTTTTCGATGATTGAAAAAAACTCCTCATCGCTCCACACGCAAATAAAATCCCCTTTGAAACCTCGCCGCCTCAGCCTTTTGCGGACAAATCTTCCAAGACGGCACTTATGAGAATCCCAAATTGAGCTGATTTTTATTCGCGTTGGGTCAAGTTTACCTGCGGCTCCAAGCGCGCTGTAAAGCTTTACGCCGGCTTGATCAGCGTTTATTATCAGCTCAACTTTACTTGACAGACTGTCTATCGCGTCTATTACATAATCATAATCAGCCAGATTAAACTGATCAGCAGTATCTCTGTTATATCTCTTATGTAAAGTATAAATTTGCGCGTTCGGATTTATTTCACGAAGTCTTTGTCCAAGCTCATCCACCTTAACTTTTCCTACAGAAGCGCTTGTCGCCTGCAACTGTCTGTTGATATTAGTCTCACAGATAAAATCGAAATCAACAATAGTGAGATTATGAATCCCCGAACGCACAAGCGCCTCCGCGCACCAGCTCCCTACCCCGCCGACGCCGAAAATGATGACTTTTACGGAAGCGAGTTTATTGAGGCACTCTTCCCCAAAAAGCAGCTCTAACCGGTGAAAAGGGTGATCCACGCTCAATTTTCCTATTTTGGGAATGATACTCTAAAAATAATTGATGTTTTCTATCGTTTACACGTATTTTATGTATTATGGCAGCCGTATTGAACAACGAAAAAACCGAAACGTCAGGTTACAAGCACCTCTTTGGCCCTGTGCGTTCCCGCCGGCTTGGAATTTCGCTTGGCGTGAATATGGTTCCGTTTAAAACCTGTTCGCTTGACTGCGTTTACTGCGAGTGCGGTGCGACTACTGTTTTAACTACAGAGCGTAAAGAGTATATTCCTACTGACTCAATAATTGCTGAACTTGACCATTATCTTAACACAGACCCTATAATTGATTACGTGACTTTTGGCGGGAGCGGCGAGCCCACGCTTCACAGCGGTTTGGGTGATATTATCAGTCATCTGAAAAAAAATCATCCTCAAAAGAAACTTGCGGTTCTAACAAACAGCACGCCTTTATCTGACCCAAAACTCATGGCGGATATTTTACAATGCGACCTTATTGTTCCATCGCTTGACGCTGTTTCTGATGATATTTTTTATAAAATAAACAGACCTGAAAAATCACTTGACTGCGCGGGTATCATTAAAAATTTAATTATGTTGTCAAAAGAATTTAAGGGGCAGATCTGGCTTGAAATTTTTATTCTGCCGGGAGTAAATGATACCGATAAAGAGACCGCTCTGTTTAAAGAAGCGGCTGCCGCTATAAATCCCGCCCGTGTTCAATTAAATAGTCTTGACCGTCAGGGAACATGTTCTAACATTGCCGTACCAAACGCAGCCGAACTCGAAGAGATCGCCCGCAAGCTCGCGCCGCTTCCTGTTGAAATTGTTTCACGAAAACATCCATAATCGATACCGGTTCTTAATGTATATTTGTAGAATATCATTACAATCCCTCTCTAACAAAAAGCTAACTAAAAGATGAAAAAAATTGAAATAGCGCCCTCTATCCTTTCGGCGGACTTCAGAACGCTTGAGCGTGAGGTAAAAGCCGCGCAGGACGCGGGGGCGGACAGAATTCACTGCGACGTAATGGACGGACATTTTGTGCCTAATATATCTTTTGGCCCTCTCGTGGTTGAGGCTGTTAAAAAATGCGTCTCAATTCCGCTTGACGTACACATTATGATCAGTGACCCGATAAAATACGCGGCTGACTTTTGCAGCGCGGGGGCGGATGTTCTCTGTTTCCACGCTGAGGCTCTCAATAATATTGGTGAAATTAAAAAATTATTGGATGAGATCCGTTCAAAAGGAGTTCGTCCCGGAGTGGCGGTTAATCCCGACAAACCGGTAGACCTGTTTATGAGTGAGCTTGCCTCAATAGACCAGGTAGTTATAATGTCGGTATACGCCGGATTTGGCGGACAGAAGTTTATCGTTGACACAATGGAAAAAGTACGCGCTGTGCGCAATGCCGCTGTAGAGCAGGGGCTTGATTTGGATATTGAGGTTGACGGCGGAGTAAACGGAGAGACCGCCGAACTTTGCGCGAAAGCGGGAGCCAACGTTCTTGTTGCCGGAAGCTTCGTGTTTGGCAGCGGCGATTATGAGGGAAGAATCCGCGCGGTTAGGGAATCCGCGAATAAAGCATATATTGGAGATTGAACCTTGAAATCTGATATACAAAAAACATTTGCGCTGTTACCCATTCTTCTGCTCCTGACCTCCTGCATCTCACCAATTTATGACGGTGATACAGAAAGTCTGCTGGAACGGCATAGCGTCTGGCAGTATCTTAATGTTTTTAGTCTTTATCATGAACGTCTTCCCGATCAGTTAGACAACAGAACTCCTGAAGAGCTTTTCGATATAATAGATGATACTTTTTGCAGCGGCGATTACTGCCCCCGCTACACAGGGTACTACTATAAGCCGATAGAAACGAGAAACAACGCGGCGGCGGCTTTGGAAGCTCAGAATAGCAGATACTTGAGATTTCTAATATCTGACTCCACTATGTATATACGAATACCTGATTTTTTTGATAACAGTTTTGAACTTTTCAAAAACGATGTTATGATGTTTAGACATTACAAAAATATTATAATTGACTTGAGGAATAATGGAGGCGGATCTGTAGATATATGCGATTATATTGTAAGCGAGTTCCTCCCGTTTAACAGTGAATACATACAATTTGAATACAGAACATACGACCGCAAAAATCTCAAAGGCAAAACGGTACTGTGGGAAACACAGCGAACCGCCAACCGGGAACCCAGACTGCGAAATAAAAATATTGCGATTCTCATGAATCACAACAGCGCCAGTTCATCCGAAATTCTAATCAGCGCCCTCAAAGATAAAAATAACGCTCATCTTATAGGCGGAACAACTTTCGGTAAAGGTATCGGTCAGGTAATTATTCCCCGCTTGGGACGCAAATCATTGAGTATTACGTCAATGAAGATAAGAGGTTTAACAAATAGAACCGGTGAGTATCACGAAAAAGGGATAAGCCCAGACCAGCTTAACAGCGAAATTTGGGATGAATCAGGAATGCAATATGAGCATCAAGGAGATCTATATCTGCGCAACCTGTATTACGCGGCAAAATATCTTGAACCGTCGGCATCGTCTTCAAAAATAAAAGACGCTATCAAAGAAAACATTTCGGGATTGCCTAAAACCTCTCCCCTCGCCAAAACAGCTCCTATAGGCGCCTATTTTATACTCGAAGAAGACCCGTTTAATAACTGATAGAACTGAACACTGAGCACTGAGAACTAAAATGTCTAATTTAAAAACCGTGAAAATTGAAAAAATGGTTTACGGCGGCTATGGGCTCGGCAGAAGTGAAAACGGTGTTGTGCTTATACCAGGCGTTATACCAGGTGAGCTTGTCGAATATGAACCGTGCGGTGCGCATGGCGGTGTACAAAAGGGAGAGATCATCCGTATAATTGAAGAATCTCCCATGCGCCGTAATCCCCTGTCATTATGTGAACACGCGGGAGAGTGCGGCGGGTGCGATTGGCTTTACATGAAATATGAAGAACAGGTACGCTGCAAAAAAGAGATCTTCCTTGAGTGCGTGAGCCGCATTGGGAAAATAAAATTTAATGATGATATTGAGATCTTTACAGCGAATGAGTTTGGATATCGAAGAAGAGCGCAAATAAAAATTGATCACCAAAAAAGAGCCGCCGGATTTTACCGTAAAAAAAGTAATGACGCTGTTAAAATAAACAAGTGCCCTCTTCTTGCGGATGAAATCAATACGCTCTTAACAAAACTGAATTCAAACACGGCTCCGCTTCCATCACCTGATATCTCTTCAATAAAAGTTTTGTCGGGAGAAAAAATTGCGTCTCACCCCTCCCTGCCGAGCTTAACAGAGAGAGATACTGTGATAAACGTTGGGGACAGAAAATTCCAAGCTTGCGGCGGCAGTTTTTTTCAGTCAAACCAGTTTCTCGTTGAAAAACTTGGGCTTTGGGCGCGTCCGTTTATTGGCGGTGACAGCTGTATGGATTTATACGGCGGAATCGGTTTTTTCTCGCTGATGTTTGCGGATATTTTTAACAGCGGTATTTTGGTGGAAAATGACGCGAGACAGGTATCAGCCGCAAAACAAAATTTCCAACTAAACGAAATGAAACATTTCAGCGCCGCATTAGGTGACGCGGAGAGACCGTACTCTATTAATAAGCTTATAAAAAAACGGCCGCATTGTATAATTGTAGATCCGCCAAGACCCGGACTTGCGAAAACCACGCGAAAATGGCTGATTGAAACCGCGCCGCCTGTTATTCTCTATGTCTCCTGCAATCCTTCCACATTCGCAAGAGACGCCGGAGCGTTAGTAACCGGCGGATACCGTATATCAAACTTAGCGCTTTTTGATCTTTATCCCAACACTCACCATATAGAGTCTGCTGCCGTGTTTGTAAAAAAATAAGCCTCTCCGTATGGAGAGGCTTAATATTAATCAACGAAACTGCTCTTTGTTGATTAGTTCATTAAGGAGCAACTGATCTGAATCTGATGTCCAAGCTGTTTCTTACAACTCTATCATCACCGGAATCGCCGTATTGGACAAAGAAATCTCTGCCTTTTGCGCTCTTTAAACCGGTAAGCCTGTATATCTTATTGTTTACGCTCCTCGCACCCTCTTCACTTGTGGGTTCAGTTGCGTCTCTAACTTCAATTTGAAATCTATATTCTGTATCACTCACCCAATTTCCCTCTACGAATCGAATTCTCGCTGTTTGTGGCGCCTCATTCCAATTTTCACTCCTATCAATGGAGATACTGCCTCTCTCCATTGGCTCAGAAAAATGAATCGCATAAGTTCCTAAATTAACAGCTGCTGTCCCTCTTAGAGCATTCCATACTCGATTTCTGAAACCTGCATCATCGAAATCATAGAGTCTGTCACCAACATTTTTACTAATACCACCGGATATACTGTTCGCCGTTGGTCTGGAGTTCACATTTAACGTATTCAAATCCCCCTCAAGCGTACCTGTTGAACGATCATTATAAGGCTGAATCACAAAGGTATACTGCCTGTCATACACATCGCCCTCATTAAAATTAACCGTTATATTCGTACTTGACGAGCTATTGACAAACTTATAAGTATTACCTTCTCTGAGATATACATTATAACCTGTAGCTCCTGATACCCCATTCCAATCTAACCGGGTACTGCCAGTGCCCCTGATCGGGATTGTAGCCCTTGTTCCGTCAATACGAAGGTTCTCTACCTTTCTTGAGCTCAAATCATCAGCCAGCACAGTCACTTTTATCTCTGTTGGTACATTAGTACTAAAAACATTTCCTCTTCTGGATACCAATTTGTCATTATCAATTGTAATTGTAAATTGACCGACATTCCAGTCTCCAACCGTTCTTATCGTAATAGTACCGCCTTCGTAGCTGATGTACATCGGCTGATTATTGCCGGCTTTGCTTATTGGGAAAGAGGTAACTTTAGAAACATCTATCTCTTCATTAAATCTCAATACAACGTTAGCGTCGCGGTTTATGACAAGAGCGTTATCTCCCAAATATAGAAATGAAGAGACTCTTTTCTCATATTCAAATTTAGCTTTCACATTCGAGCGCGCGCCTAATGTCAACGCGACCTTATCTTCATCAGGCAGATCTATCTGTTCGTAAGTCTGTTCCTGAAATTCGCGTCTTAAAGCGGTAAGCTTATAAGCGGTGCCAACAGGAGGCAGTGAGCTGAAACTGTAAGCGCCGTTTTCATCGACTGTGGCTGTGAAAATCCTGCCGACAATTTCAATGCCGTTAATGTTGCTGTTCAATTCAAGGCGAACCGTCGCGCCTTCTGCCGGACGGCTTCTTCCATCTCGGCTGTAATACAGGGAGCCGCTCAAACCCGAATTAAGAGGAAGCATGTGAAACCGCACGGAATTATCATTCGCTATATAGACATTCTCGCCAAACGCGCCGGCAGGGTCTCTTTCTAAATTAGTTGGTACGATCATGCTTGCGTACCCTTCTTTTTCAATCAACAATTTTTGATTGCCAACGTGAACATTCTCAAAAGTAACGGTAGAGGTAGACTGCACACCGCTTTCGAGTTCCTGACCATTCGCGCCGAGGAGTGTTACTACCGCTCCTTCTATCTTTCTGCTGTTGCCAAACTCAAGCACAGTCACGTTCAGAGTCGCGTCAGGCGTTACAGGCCCGTTAAAGTTTTCCACAATGTTATCACCGCACGAAGACATCAACGCGGCAGCGCCAACGCCCGCAAGCAGCAGGGCAAACGGTTTTCTTGCTTTAGTTTTACTCATAGCACTTACTCCTTTGGAAAGCGTATATGGTTTATAGTTCATTATTTACTATTTTTTACACTTACTTTTGCACTTAAAAAATGACGTTACACTGCCCTGAACCGTCCAGGGGCGTCCATTTGAATTTTCAGCGTATTCAAGCATATTATAGTACCCGCGAACTCCTACCGCGGCGGCATCGTTCAATTTTACTCCAAAGCCAAGAGCCGGACCAGCCGCGAAAAGATTGAGATACGGCTTTTTGAGCTCATTATTCGCGTAAATTTTAGAGTAGAAATTCATACCGGCCTGCGGGCCAAGCTCCGCGTAATAACGCTGACCAATGTCAAAATGAAGAAGAATAGGCATTTCAAACGTGTGCAGCTCAACTCCGGCCTGATTAAGGTCTCCAAAATCAGCTCCTTTGGTTTTGAGCGTAAATTCACCGTGAGCCGTGTACAACGAGTACTGTGTCTCCCAAAGTATATTGAGACGTTTAGATACAGGAGCCATAAACACAAGCCCAGTGCTTGCCGACACAAACGCGCCCAAAACTACAGCGTGAGAACCAAAAGACTCCGTATAAATCGCCTTGTGGCCTTCAAACGCGCTTACGCCAAGCCCGCCGCGAATTCCGCAGCGGAATTTTTTGGCGTCAGATTCTTGAGACGCTTTACATTTTTTAATTTTTGACGGCGCTTCAGCAATTACGGGTGTTTCCTCAATAACAGGTTCAGGAGCTGCAGCCTCCACAACAGGTTCTGGCTCAACAGGCTGATACATCTCTCTCATAAAAGATGGTTCTTCATCATCTTCCGCCTGTTCTGCGGCGGCTTCCGCAACAGCTTCTTCCAAACTCTCCTCCTGCGCGAAAGCTTTATTGGCAGCGGTAAAACCGAACACAAGACACATACTGAACGCGGCCGCCAACGCGCGTAAAGCTGCGGTACTAAAAGGACTCCTCATTTTTTTATACCCCCGTTCCTTTATAGTTGTCAGTGATCAGTGGTCAGTGATCACTGAAAAAACATTACTATTCCGACAACTGACTACTGTGCACTGTAAATAAATTTACATAAAATTTACAAAACTGTAATATACGACAATTATGAAGAGTGTGTCAAGCATTTTTTGATTTAATGGAACAATTTTTGCGCGCTCATAATGCGGTTAATCGTTAAAATTTCGGAAGCCGGTTAATTGCTGCGCTGTGCCGTCCGGCGGCCTCACGCCTGTCGTGCAATCGGCGGGCGGCGCAATAATTATAGATCACACGATTAAATATTGTGCCATACTGTCCGAAGACCTCACGGCTGTAGTGCAGTCTGAGGGCGGTATGGCGCACCGTGTTTATCGAGGCGTAAGCCAATATTTAATCGTGTCTTCAATAATCGGCGGTTTAGTACTTAAAGGACTGCGGGATATGAAAATAGATATACTCTATCTTTGGGTAGATGGAAACGACGCGAAATGGCTTGCTAAAAAAAATGCCGAACTTACAAAAACCGGCGGACTGCCTGACGATATTGCCGGCAAGGTTCGTTATGAGGACAATGATGAACTGCTGTTTTCGCTGAGAAGTATAGAAAAATTCGCGCCGTGGATAAATCATATATTTATTGTTACCGATAATCAGACGCCTAAATGGCTTGATCTCAATAATCCCAAAATTTCTATTATTGACCATACGGAAATTATGCCGCCTGAGGCTTTGCCTTGCTTTAATTCATCTGTAATTGAGTTTTTTATTCCTAATATACAAAATCTGGCGGAACATTTTATCTATGCTAATGACGACACGCTTTTTATGGCAAAAACTGAGTCAGGCTATTTTTTTACAAAGAACGGTATTCCGATTGTCCGCGTAAACAGCGGGAAAAAAATAGGCGAAAAAACGACAAAACTGTTTCCCGCAGGAGAAAAATTCAGAACATTATGGGAAAACTGTGACCTTTACGACTGCAAAAAACTTAACAGCAGGAAATTACTCTATGACATTATAGGCGGCTATAACTGTCCGTGGCAGGAAGCGCACATAATGGATCCGTACAGAAAATCGGACTTAATTACAATTGTCAATATGCCGTTAGTAAAAGAGACGTTAAAAAAAACTATGAAACACCATTTCCGAAGCAGATACGACATACACAGAAGCCTGTTTCACCTGTTCGGTGTCGTTAAATTTGGCTATAAGATAGTAAAAAACAGTAAATGGACGCACATTAAGCAGCTCTTAACCTTTCGCTTTAGGGATATGCCGTGCTTCGCTTTCAATATCAAAAAAACCATGCGCCGGCGTCCGCTCCGCAGAAAGACAGCGTGTATTAATGATCCTGGAGATGACAGTATCAGAAAATCCAACCATGATTATCTGTTAAAAATGTTTCCCCGCAAATCGGAGTTTGAAAAATGAGAAAAGTTTTTATTGAGGTACCCCGCCAACCGGTCTTGCGCTGTACCGCCCGGCAGCTGCACGACAGGCGTGAGGTCACCGGACGGTACAGCGCAAGACCGGTCGGCGGTTTAGCATGAGCTGTTCACAAAACCTTATCAAACTCTATATAAAAGCCGTAACCTCTGCGGTACGTTTAATCGGATGGCTGCAAAGCGGTGACGTCAATAAATATAAAAATAAAGGGGAATTATTTAAGGGAGAGATACTGACGAATTATTACGGCCGTAAATATTTGCCGGCTGTTAAAGAGCTGATACAACAAAAGCAAATCATCGTTAAAAATTCATCCGAAACTATTTGGCAGTTTTGGGACAATCCGGCGGGGCAAACAACGCCCAAAATTGTAAAATCGTCACTTGAATCCGTCAATAAGTTTAAAGGCGGTTTTCATCACAAAATATTAGACAATTCAACACTCCATAGCTTTACAGATCTGCCAGGATATATTATTGATAAATTTAACAAAAGGCTTATGGATTACGCGCATTTTTCCGATCTGCTGCGCCTTAATTTGCTTAAAAATCACGGCGGGGTGTGGATAGACGCTACCGCGTATATGACCGGTTTTATACCGCAATACATTATAAATGAAGATTTTTTTGTTTTTTTAACCGGCAGGCAGACACATTTTCCGTATTCTTTTATGCAAAGCTGTTTTATTCGCGCTAAAAAGGGGAGTTTTTTATGCGGCGCATGGTATCAAATGTGTATTGAATATTGGAAGAAGGAGCGAAAAAAACTTGATTACTTTCAAATTCATCTGATGTTTAGAGCGCTTGTTTCTAAAAATCAAACCGCGAAAGAGTTGTTTAACAAAATGCGGCACGTATCCGAAGATGAGACTCATCAGCTTGTTGGAGATAATTTACTTAAAACATTTGATATAGATGAATGGGAGCGGATCAAAAAAAAATCTTTTTTTCAAAAGACTACTTTCAAAATAAACGGCGCTGCGAAACATCCTGATACATATTTTTCAAAGTTATGCGAGGGTAATCTATAATGATCAGCGTGATTATTCCAATTTACAATGCGCAAAATTATTTGAAACAGACTTTGGATTGTATCCGTTTTCAATCATACAAAAATTTAGAAATTATCTGCGTTTTGGATTGTCCTACTGATAATTCCGCAAAAATAGTTGAAGATACCGCGCGGGAAGATAATCGTATAAAACCTGTTTACAATCAACAAAATATGGGACTGCCAAAAGCACGAAATATAGGCGTTGAAAACGCGGCCGGAGAGTATATACACTTTATAGATTCCGATGATTTTATAAATCCAACCTTTTATGAAATTATGATAAACGCCGCAGTCAAGGATAATGCCGATATTGCGGCGTGTTCGGTTTTTTATGAAAAAAAGCCTAAGCAGAGTATTTGGCTTGAAGAGAAGAAAACCGTATTTGGTCAGGACAAAATAAAAAAAACAAAAGTTACATTCGCCGGATGGGCGTGGCGGTATCTCATTAGGAGAAAGTTTTGGAATGATCACGAGCTGTCATTCCCAGATCTGGTTCCGATGGAGGATATGCCGGTAATTATTCAGATGGTATTCCACGCGAATAAAATAGCTCTCTGCCCCGACGCCGTTTACTTTTACAAGAATCGTGAAAATTCCATATTGAATGATTATGAGCGGAGAAAAAAACAGAAAGAGAATCGAAAAGCTGCGGAAAGCATATTTTTAAATTTCATGCGTAAACACGATATTAAACGTTCGGGAAAAATATACCGCCACTATCGGTCATTTTGCACAAAAAGAACCGTCTGTCAAAATTCAGCGATAGAATACGGTAAAATAGATAAAAAAATCAGCGTAATAATTCCTATTTACAATGCCGAAAAACATCTGAAACAGACGTTGGATTCTATTCGGTTCCAAACGTATAAAAATTTAGAGATCATTTGCGTGATGGATTGTCCGACAGATAATTCAGCGAAAATCGTTGAAGATACCGCAAAAATTGATAATCGTATAAAATTAATTTACAATAAACAAAATATGGGACTGCCCATAACAAGAAATATCGGCGTTAAAAACGCTTTCGGTGAATATATTCATTTTATGGACGCGGATGATTTACTCTCCCCCGATTTTTACGAGATTATGATAAGCGCGGCGGCTAAGGACGATATTGACGTTGCCGCGTGTTCGGTGTTTTATGAGAAAAAACCGTGGCGAAGTATTTGGTTTAGAAAAAGTGAGGTGGTTTCAAGTTCCGCCAAGATTAAAAAAACAGAAGCCGCGTTTATGGGCTGGGCTTGGCGGTATCTCATTAAAAGAAATTTTTGGAATGAACGCGGATTATCGTTTCCGAATCTGGTTCCAATGGAAGATAAACCCGCTGTCATTCCAATGATTTATTATGCCGACAGAGTCGCTCTTTGTCCGGGCGCCGTCTATTTCTACAAGTATAGAAAAAGTTCCATACTGAATCAAGACGGTAATAAAGAACGTAAAAAGCTGCATCATGACAACCGGCAAAAGGCGCGTAAAATTTTTAGAGAATTTATGGCCGTCAATAAGATAAAAAAAACAAGCAGATTGTTGTATTCGATAAAAAAGGCGTTATTCGCGTGAATTTAAAAAATGTAATAGTGTCGGAAATAAGATACCGGTTAAAGACAATAAGAGCTTTGAGTAATATATCTTCACAAGACAGGATTGTAAAAAAATTAGATATTTATGTTGAGGATTTTTTAAATGGAAAAATAGAGCGTTTTGTACCTATTCCCCAAAAACCTGAACTTATCGGCAAAAAAATAATCTGGCAGTATTGGCATCAGGAAATAAATGAAAATACGTCAAAAATAGTTGTTCAATGCCTTAACTCTGTCAAAAAACACAGCGGTGATTACGCGATAATTATGCTGTCAAAAAATAATATTAACAACTATGTCGAATTGCCCGATTTCGTTTGGAAAAAACTGGGTACAGACCGGTTTAATTTCGCAAAATTAGCAAATCTTATCCGTCTATATCTACTTTACGCTTACGGCGGAGTTTGGATTGACGCTACGCATTACTTGACAAAACCGATTGAAACTCATCTGCTTCAAAAAGATTTTTTCGCGTTTCAGCGTTCACAAATTCCGCCGCATGACGCTGCTGTTTTCAAAAAATTTGACCCCTTATATTTCTCATGGGATTCCAGATTTCAGGTACGAATGCTCAACTCCTTTATGATCGCAAAGCCAAAAAATAAAATTTGCGGTGATCTTCTCTCGATACTTCTTGAGTACTGGAGAAAAGAGAAAAAGGCCGGGCACTATTTCTTTAAGCAGATTCTCTTTAACCGGATGATGATGAATAATGAATGGAAAGAGCTAAACTGCGAGATAGTTGGGGATACAGATTGTCACAGGCTGCAAACGATATCACTTGATAAATTCGACAAGCGCGTTTACGATGAGATCAAGGCAAAATGCGGTATTCACAAACTCACCTACCGTTTTCATCGGTTTGGACAAACTCCTGTTGGTTCATTCCTTGATATTTTAGCAAAAGGGGAAATAGATGGATAAAATAAAATCTCTATTTATAACATTCCGACAAATAAAAAAAGCGCGAAGAGCTAAAAAAGATATCCCCTTGCAAACCGAAACCGCGAAAAAATTAGATGGTTATATTTCCGATTTTTTAAACAAAAAAATAGAGCGTTTTATACCAATCCCTAAAAAACCTGAACTAATCGGAAAAAAGATTATCTGGCAATACTGGCATCAGGGAATAAGCGAAAATACACCAAAAATCGTTTTAAGCTGTTTTAACTCAGTAAAAAAACATAGGGGCGAATATGAGATAATTATCCTGACAGAAAAAACTTTGAACGACTATGTTGAATTTCCAGGTTTTATATGGGACAAATTGGGCAAAAACGGATTTAAACTGCCAAAATTAGCTAATCTTATCCGTTTATATCTGCTTTACGCTTACGGCGGAGTCTGGATTGACGCGACAATTTACCTGACAAATCCTGTCAAAGAAAGTATACTGCAAAAACCTTTTTTCGCGTTTCAACGTTCACAAACGCCGCCGCCGGACGCAAAATTATTCAATCTATTTGACCCCCTGTATTTCTCATGGGATCCGGTTTTTCAGGTAAGAATGCTCAACTCCTTTATGGCAGCAAAACCAAACAACAAAATTTGCGGAGATCTTCTTTCTATACTGCTTGAATACTGGAAAAAAGAGGAACAAACCCGCCATTATTTCTTTAAACAGATCTGTTTTAACCGAATGGTACTCAATAACGAGTGGAAAAATCTCAACTGTGAAATAATTAGCGATACCGACTGCCACAAACTCTTAACAATCGCTTTTAATAAATTTGATAAACGCATTTATGATGAAATCGCGGCAAAAAGCAGTATTCACAAACTATCAATTAATTACGGTAAAAGGAAAATCCCCGCCGGTTCGTTTTTTGATGTTATTGCAAGCGGAAGCAAGCTTCTCTCCATTTGCAAAGAATAATCCTGTTTATGATAATATAAGCACACAATTAAACAGCACAAAATAGTATATTCTTAAATCAACGAAAAAGTGTTCCTAATCTTCCGCTCATTTGAAAGAGTTTGAAATTTCTATTTTTCAGACAGGCATTTTGTATTTTTTGCCGGATTTTTGATCCGTGAAAGTCAACTAAACCAAATTTTGACAGGAATGATAAAAGTTCGTGGTCTTCCCCGCCCGCGGCTCCCACAGCGGTACCGCGGAATATCGGATTATTTCTGTGCATAATACTTTTAACTTCAAACAGATACGCGGCAGGATTTGAGCTTGCAATACCGGCGTAATCAAGATATGGCCCATCTTTAACCCGGCAATCAGGCTTAATCTCACCTTCCAAAACTATTTCTGAATCTGACGGTACTTCGATATGAATACTGTTACACTTTACAAGTTCTAAAGGCTTCTCTGCCAAAGCGCCGGCCATTGCAAACTCATCTGTACCATAAGGAAACGCGGCAGCGCCGCACATAACAACCGCCTCGCTTACCCCTATGCAAACCGCCATCTCAAGCGGTTTGCATTGTGATTGTACCATTTTCAAATGTTGTGACAGATGACTAAACGGAGAGACGCTTATAGACGCTGTTGTTTTGGATAGAATTTGCATCCTGTAAACGCCAACATTACGGTTTCCTCTCAATGGATCTTTTGTAACGTTAAGATGCCATGTACCGATAAATCTCCCACCGTCAATCTCACTCCATTGCGGAACGGGAAAATTGTATAAATTAACCGCTTTACCTGAGAGGATATTATCATGTAAAGGGAATTTATCATTAACTATAATAGGATCAAGCGGATTTTTTAACCGTTCTCTGAATACCGCTCTGATACGGTTATCTTCGAGTGTTTGAGGAAATCCAAGAGCCGTTGCGATCAATCTTTTATTGCTCATAGCCCCTGTAAGTACAGAGCAGCCCGGATAATCTTTCACATTGGTAAATAAAATCGCGGATTTAGCCTCTCGCGTGATAGCGCCAATCTCATACTTCCAGTCAACTAACCTCTCTACGCGGGTAAGCAGTTTCAATTTATCAAGCTCAGAGATAAGCGAACGTAAATCCATTATGAAGACACCTCTTCTATACATCCTATTTTGTCACAAACTTCCCGCGCCGCTTTTACACCCAAGAGAAACGCGTCCTCCATAGAAGAGTATTCCCATGAGCCGAAA
>Ga0123356_10000109_pt1 | contig 87712 bp, 72 predicted proteins | sample TergutEmb28metaG_2_FD_92546 | JGI IMG/M metagenome (GOLD analysis project Ga0123356, IMG submission 92546) | Embiratermes neotenicus P3 segment gut microbial communities from Petit-Saut dam, French Guiana - Emb289 P3 | ecosystem: Host-associated > Arthropoda: Insects > Digestive system > Gut ...
AATTCCGTCCACCATCTCTCAAAATATGTGTCCACTATGTCTTAAGGATGGACAGGGCCCCGGAGGGTGTTTTTTTGGTTACTTTTTTGTCACACAAAAAAGTGACTCGCCGGTAGGCGAAACCTACTGCCGCCGCGCAGCGGAAAACGGCCGGGCCGCAGGCCCAGCACCCAAAACCCCGCCCGGGAGGGCAAAAAAACCGTTTTAAAAAACAGCCGGGCCGCAGGCCCAATAACCCCCCCTCTTTAACGTTCGGCGGAGTTGCGAAGCAGTGAAAGCAAGGCCTTGGCTTTTTTGTGCAACTTGTCTTTGGACGGCAGCAAACGCATGGCCAACAACAAGTCTTCGGCCGCCGGCTTGCGCTGCCCCATCGCCAGCCTCACCTCTGCCCGGCCAACAAAAACCGAGGCGTCTTGGGGAGCTAACCTCACGGCAATATCAAAAGCAGCCAAGGCATCTTTCGCATTGCCCGCCGCCAACTCAACCACCCCCAGCGCCTTGGCAAAATAAATGTCGGTGGGGCATATGGCATAAAGCCCTTGAAACAAGGTGCGGGCTTCTTCAATTTTCCCCTGCATGAAAAATTGATGGGCCAGGCGCGCAATGCTGTGGAGTTCTGCGTCGGTATAGCCGCGCACCTCCTTTAGGCTGGCTTTTCTTTCCACCCAACGTTGCAAAACTTCTTTTGGAAACACAGGGGGTTGCTTCATTTTTCGCTCGTGGTTCACCCAACAGCCAAGCCCACAGCTGTCTAATAGCCTTCTTCCTGTTGCGCCTCTTGGCGAAGTCGCTCAATTTCTTCTAGGGCTTGGCTCACTTCACCCACCAAGCGCAACATGTTTTCTTCATAGGACAGCATGGACTTGAGGCGCTCCAGGCGCTCTGCAGGCACATTCAACGTCAGCAACTGTTTTTGGAGCTGGCCCAGTGCCCCGGGAGAGCCCCTCTCCAAGGCTTGCGCCAATTCTTCACGCTCTGAGGAAGCATGGGAAGATTCCTCTCCCAAAGGCATCAGCGGCGCAGGCAAACGCAACTCTTCTGAAGAATGGGCCGGGCCTATAAATTCCAACAAAGCTGCAGAAGCCAAAGGAAGCGCTTTGGGGTCCTTCTTTCGGTTTGTACGCCGAGTCTCCAATTGCGAGGAGCGGACCAGCTTCTCTTGTACATTTCTTGCCCCCCCCCATGGCCACATGGAGGACTTCGGCGCTGGAGAATTTATGTTCGGCATGTCTTTCCCATGGAGTCTTTCTTATTCATTTTCGCTGCGAAGGCGCGTTTTGTTGCGTCAACGCATAGACAAAATTCAAAACCTCGGCCACAGCATCATAAAGGCTTTCAGGAATTTCTTGCCCAACTTCCACACGAAACAAAGCCTCTGCCAAACTGATGTTGCGCAACACAGGAATGTTGTTGGCCTTTGCAATCTCTCGAATTTTATCGGCCCGAAGGTTCAAACCCTTGGCAATCACCCGGGGGGCGCTGTCCTTCTCCTTGTCATATTTCAGCGCAATGGCAATTTCTGCGTCTTGGGCCATAAAAAGAAGCTAGCAAAAGCTAAGCTTGCTTGCCAACCCTCCCCTAGGAAGAATTTTTAGGGTGGCTTAGGCCATAGACAAAATTCAATACCTCGGCCACAGCATCATAGAGTTCCTCAGGAATTTCATGCCCCACCTCCACACGAAACAAAGCATGCGCCAAGGGTACGTTCCTTAATATCGCAATGTCATGACGGCGGGCCAGCTCCTTAATGTTTTGTGCACGACTGTCCAGGCCCTTGCAAAGGACACGCGGCGCACTGTCCTTCTCCTGGTCATACTTCAGCGCAACCGCCACATGCTCCGGGTTCGTCACCACAACCGTCGCCTCCGCAACCGACGCCATTTGGGCCCCCTCTATAATCTCTTGGTGCATTTCCTTGCGCTTGGCTTTGTTGTGGGGGTCTCCTTCGGACTGTTTATGCTCGCGTTTAACTTCATCAATGCTCATCTTCAACTTCTTGCGGTAGCTGTAGTGTTGGAACCACACATCAAAAATACCAAAGGCCAAATAGACCAAACTGACACGCACCACGAGCCGAAAAATCAACTCCCCCAACAACGCCATCGTCACATTGGCTTGCTGCGTCACCGTCAACGTAATGAGTCCCAGCGCATCCTTAATAACAAGGTAGACAACAAAACCCGTAACGCCCATCTTCACCAGAGACTTGGGCAACTCCATCAGTTGTTTCTTGGAAAATAAATTTTTTATGCCGCTCAGAGGGTTTAACTTCTCCAACTTCGGCATCAATACCTTGGGGCTAAACAGGGCCCCTACCAATAAAAAATCCGTTAGACTGCCCACCAACGCACAACTGATAACCACAGGCAACGCGAGCAACAGCACATTCCATAGGCCCATGTTCAAGGCATCCCGCGTCGCTTGAGACAAAGTCTCCGGGTGGGCAATGGCATCAAACGTAAACAGAAACATCATGTTGATGCGCTCTTCCCAAAGCGGCCAAATCGCCTTCAATACCCCCATGGATACAACAAAGCCTAAGACGCTCTTTAAGTCCTGGCTCTTCCAAACATCGCCTTCTTTGCGCGCATCCTGAATCTTCTTGTCGGTAGGTTCTTCTGTCTTTTCTCCACCCTCAGCCATGGACGCTCCCCCCTTAGCCTAAAAAACCAACAGCACGGCCAAAGCGCAAAAACATGACGCCATATTCTTGGACGAGGCGGCCCAAAATTAAATGCAAAGAAAAAATTACCATCAACGCCGCAACAGCAGGCTTTATCTGCATCGCCATGAAAAATACTTGGATTTGGGGAGCAGCTCGGTTGATGACCCCAAGGGCCGTCTCCGTCAAAAATATGGCAAGCAATACGGGGGAGGACAAAGCCAAACCAATGCGGAACAAGTCGCCAAATACACGGATGACCAGCTCAAAAAAAGGCCCCATCCCCAAAGAAAACTGAGGAAACTCATTCAACGGCAATTTCAAAAAACTGTCGGCCAAATTCTCAATAACCCAATGGTGCCCATTCAACGTCAAAAACAACACCACCGCCAGTTGAAACTTCAACGAAGAATACAACGTCACTTGACGCTGTATTTGCGGCACCAACATCTGCGCCTGGGTGGCGCCCGAAAAACTGTCTATAAATGCCCCCGCCGTCCCCACTGCCTGAAAAACCAAATCCACTATGAACGCTAAAGCAAAACCAATAAAAACTTCTTTCAGCAACAACGCTAAATAGGGAATTACCGATAGCGGAATTTGAGAAATTTGATCCGTTAATGCGGGGAATAATACCACCGCTAACACCATCCCTAAGCCCATACGCACCTGCCCCGGTATGCTTTCCCCTCCAAGAAATGGCGTGAAAATAACCACCGGCATCAGCCGCGCAAAAATCAGCGCCATCGAAAAAACAGCCAGACTGAAGTCGACTCGAATTCCAAACTCATTGCGCGCTTGAGTCAGAATTTCATCCAAATTCATGGAGCAACCAAATTGGGAAACTGATCAAAAATTCTATAGGTAAACCGCAACAGCTGTGTCCCTATCCACGCACCTGCAAAACCCAAAGTGCCAAACACCGCTATCAGCTTGGGAGCAAAAGAAAGCGTCTGCTCTTGAATTTGCGTCGTCGCTTGCAAAACAGAAATGGTGACGCCTACCAGCAAACTGACAAGCACAGGAGGCGCTGCTGTCAACAACACCAAATATAAAGCTTGCTGCGTGAGTGAAGTCAGTTGATGCATAACCTTGCTCCCTTGTCAGAGATAACCGGAAACCAAACCCTTGGCGATAAGATACCAACCATCCACCAATACGAAAAGCAGCAGCTTAAACGGCATGGATATGGTCGTCGGCGACAACATATGCATGCCCAACGCAAGCAAAATGTTCGCCACCAACATGTCCACCACAATGAATGGAATGAACAACAAAAAACCAATCTGAAAAGCCTGCTTCAACTCCGAAACCACAAAGGCAGGCGTCAATACCAAAAAATCATCCGGCTCAATGTCCGCCCTGTCTGCCGGCGCCCGCATCTTTCGCGCAAGGTTATAAAAAAGCGACTTGTCTTTGGCTGTAACACGCTTCTTTAAAAATACCCGCAAAGGCTCCCTCGCCCTCTGCGCCGCCTCCACCAACTGCCCCGCAGACTTCGCAGAAAGCAGCCCCTCACTGTTCTGTATGGTGGCTGGGTTCGCCTCCCGGTACATCTCTTGCAGCGTGGGCGACATGATGTAGACAGTTAGAATAATCGCTAACCCCGTTATCACCTGCGTGGGCGGAATTTGCTGCGTGCCTATGGCCGAACGTACAACAGACAAAACCACCGAAATTTTGACGAAGCTGGTCACCATCAACAACACAAAGGGCGCAAGCCCCATCGCCGCCAAAACCAACAACAACACCATCGGCCGACTCGCATAGGAATCCGGCGCTATGGTGTCCATCGACAAAGCCTGTGGCTTGCCTCTCCCCTGCGCCAAAACCCACGTGGGAAGCCAAAACATCGTCAGCAACCCAATCTGCAAAAACCGCGCATTCCAAGTCCTCACGACTCTTCCTTTTCCTTGGTCGCTTTCCTATCCAAAAGCTTCTTTAAAAACAAACCCGGCTCACCCGATGGTTTGTTGTTGCTGCTGAGCACTTGCTCCACTTCTTCTGTGTTCAGCTTCGACAAAATTGTTAAATCCTTCTCTCCGTTGGATAACAAAAAATAGTCCTTGGCTACCTTCACCAACAATAAACTTTTTCTCGCATCCACAGAAACTCGCTCAACAATGGAAATGCTTCGCTGCCCCCCCCCATCCCTGAGCTTCAATAAACGCTTCCCCCCCCAACTTAATAAAATATAGGCCAATAGAACAACCCCCGCCAAAACCAGCAAAGTCTGAAACAACATCCACCCTAACTCCAGCGGAGGAAGCTCAGAGCCGGACTCCGGCAGGGCTTCTGCATTGGCAAGCGCAACAGCCCATCCTCGAAACAACAGGGACAACATGCTCGCTCCTGCAAAAAATCGTTCTATGAACCTTCAACAGCAATCAGCCGTATGCCCAACTGCCCCTCAAACTCAACCAGCTCGCCCTGCCCAACCGTCTTCCCATTGATAACCAAATTCAAAGGGTCCGTCGCAAGCCGACCCAGATCGATCACATGCCCTACTTTCATTTCAATCACTTCTTCTAAAGTCACTGGAATGCGTGCAAGCTCAACAACAAGCCTTAATGGTACATCGCTCAGCAACGGCGCAGCACTTAGTTGGTTTATATCCATGGCTTCCCCTTTTCTTTCATCCCCTCCAGAAAGATTTTGTTCCAGACTTTCTGACAACATCCCCAATACAATCTTCTCAACCTCCGCCTTATATCCTCTCCCGTCAAAACTAAGCCGACAACCCAAATGGCCCAAAAACCCTGTGCCTATCTTTAACTCGGCCCTCCCCTCCTCCCGCTTGTCAGGCCTCAAATTCAGCTTGTCTAACAAAACCACTGCCCCGGGATGAAGTTCTCCAAATTCAGCCACGGGAATCTCTGCATAGCCAATCTCTGCACGCAAAAACAGCTCCGGCAACGCAAGACGAGACTTCGCTCGAATCAAATTCTGCTGCATTCGATATGCGCGAACAGGCGCATCCGCATGTGGCTGCAATTTGGCCAACACTGTCGCAGGAATAAAAAACCGAAAATATCCCGTATAGCCATTGATGCTGACAGACAAGCTCATCAAAACCATCTGCGTCTCTGACGCCATTAAGGACATGATGGACTTGCTGTTGCTGAAAATATTGTCCAGGCGAACGTGAATTTTGCCGGTTTCGGCATTTACAAACATCGCCCTCAAAACCTGCAAAGCGAGAAATTGAAGAACACCCTCTTCCAACTCCGTCAATGCACGAATTTCTATGGACTCACTGTTGGCCCCAAGCAACATCTCCACCGCTTTGTGCGCAAAACCAAGCTCAATCTCCCAAAACCCCTTCGGTTGGTATGGCCGAAAGGACAACACAGCCAGGAAAGTGGGCTCAGCAATGCAAGAGGGCAATGCAGAAACAGCCAAAAGTTGAAAATAATCCAAGGTCAGTTGAACATCACTCTGAAGACAATTTCGAAGCGCCTTGGACATGGCTGCCAACATCTCACCAGGCTCAGCAAACGTCGGGAACAACCATTCCAAACTCCGAAACAGTTGCACCTCTTGGCGAGAAACTTTGGGAAGCCCCGGAAAAAAATCCACCCTCTTCCAAGAATTCATGGAAAGCAAGTCTGTCTGCGTCACCACCATGGTGTGGTCGCCTGCTTGAGAAGAAGGCATCGCTATCTTGTTGGTATGCGTCACAAAATCATCTCAAATTTCATATCGGTCAGAGTCAAACCTCGAACGTCCAGCGCATTGCGCAAAGCTTCGCTTTGCTCTTCAACTGTCTTTAATGCGTTCTTATTAGAACCAGAGAAAACCACGTTTATTTTTCCACCAGATGCCGAAACCCGCAAAGAAAGCCCAGACAAAATGTCCGAACGCAAATCAATCTGAAATTCTGCATTGCCTGCTTTGTTGGTCCCCACACGTACCCGCTCAACAATCTTTTGAGCAATTTCACTCGCAATCCTTCTTAGACGCTCCGAATCGCCCGTGGATTTGGGACGAACAATGGGAGCCGGCTCCATGAAGGCGGGGTTGGTGCTCAACAATGTCCCCAACCCCTCATGCGCTTCTTTGCCCAAACGTTTGCCATCCGACGCTTGCTGCTTGTGTGCGCTCTTCTCTTCGAGATGCGCACTCCTGGCTTCTGCTTCGGCCTCTGTTTGTTTTCCCGCATCCCCTTTCGCTTGAGCAGAACGCGCCCCTAATTGGCTCTCCGTCTGTGAAGCAGACTTTTGGCCCACTTCTGCCTGCTCCCGAGCTTCTGCCTTGGAAAGCTCCCTGTCACTTTGCTGAAGCTTGGTCGCCTGCTCTGAATGTTTCCTCGCCTGCTCTTGGTTCTCCAATACGGCTTGACGAGCCCCCTGCTCCTCTAACTGCTTCCTTGAAATCGTCTTGTTGCGCTCTGCAAATAATTTTGCAGACTCAGCCTCCTCGGGACTTTGACCCATTAACTCGCGCAATACAGCATGGGTTTCCCTGTCTCCAGGACGTTTGGCCAATACACCATATCTGCCAAGCATCCGCTCCCTGTCTTCTTTCGCCCGCTCAGATGAAGAAGGATCTGCCTTCTCCAAAAACTTTGTATCGGCCTCTGAATCATGTCCACGGTTGATGCTTTGCCGTTGAACCTGCCCCTGCTGTTGCTGAGCATCGCTCACAAGTCGAGAAAAAGCAGAGTCCCCTGCCTGCCTGTCCACTCGACGCCTGTCTTCCATACGCCTTTGCTCGGCAACACGTTCAGCTTGGCGAACTGCTTCACGGTCATCATCAATTCTGCTCATCATCTCCCTCCCCTCTGCTTCTGTAAATGCAAAGTATTCCCTATCTCCTCCTGCAAAAGCTCCTCACGCATTTGCCGCTCATAACGCACTTGTTTAACCCATTGCTCCTTGTGCTTCTCAATGGCTTTCTTCTCTTTGGCTGCCTCTGCCATCTCCATCCTCCTTTGCTCCATCCGCTGCCTGGCACGCTCCACATTCCCCTCCTGCGCTCCTATCTCCAACTCCAACTTCGCCTCCTCGTCCCTCAGCCTTTGCTCAAAACGTTCAATTTGCTCAAATGCATTGGACGAAACCGCACGCGATAAAACAGATGTACGATAGGCGAGCACCTTCTCTTTGCGTTCCTGCTGCCGCCTTGTCAAATCAGAACGCATGGTTTCTAAAATTTCCTTCTGATCGTGAAAAAACCGCATCGCTTCAGAAAAAGCCTGCTTCGCGGCTTCCTCAGCTCGTTCTCGCATTTCCAGCAGCGTTTGCAGTCGATAAGCCGGCATATGCTCTGCCTTCTATCACTCTTCAAACAACGCGACGAGTGCTTCTGCTGTTTCTTCAAAACTCACGTTGCTGGCTGTAGACTGCTTTAGAAAGTCAATGATGGCGTCATATTTGTCTATGGCATAGTCCGTTCGAGGATCTGTCCCATATTGATAGGCACCCAACAGAATTAAATCCCTTTGTTTTTCATAGGTTGCAAGGGCCTCCCGAAGTTTTCCCGCCGCCACTTTGTGCTCCTTGCTGACCACCTGGCTCATGACGCGCGACAACGAAGCCAAAACATCCATCGCAGGCCATTGGTTGCGCTCTGCAAGCGTGCGGTTGAGAATGAAGTGTCCATCCAAAATACCGCGCACTTCGTCCGCAATGGGCTCTTCCATGTCGCCACCGGCAACCAAAACCGTATAAATGGCCGTACATTTGCCCTTCTCTGAATTCCCAGTCCTCTCAAGAATTTTGGGGAGCATGGAAAATACCGAAGGGGGATATCCCTGGCGTGCAGGGGGTTCTCCTATGGCCAAACCAATTTCACGCTGCGCTCTTGCAAGACGCGTTACCGTATCCAACATGAACAAAACATTGCCTCCACGCTCGCGAAAGTATTCTGCAATGGAGGTCGCAACAAAACCGGCGCGCAAACGTACCAAAGAAGGCTGGTCCGAAGTCGCGCAAACCACAATGGAACGTTTCAGCCCCTCTCCTAAAGCGTCTTCAACAAACTCTAAAACCTCACGGCCACGCTCCCCAATCAGCGCAATAACGGCCAACTCGGCAGCTGTGTTGCGCGCAATCTGCCCCATCAACGTGGACTTCCCAACACCGGAGCCTGCAAAAAGCCCAATGCGTTGCCCTTCTCCTACCGTCAGCAATCCATCAATGCAACGTACACCCAAAGGCAGCGGCCTCAAAATACGTTGGCGCTTGAATGGATCTGGACAATCTCTGTCAACCGACCACTCCATCAACCCCTCTTGAGGCAAAGGACGGCCATCAATGGGCTCCCCTAAACCATTGAGTACGCGCCCCAACAAGGCATCTCCTACCCGAATGCTCAAAGGACGGCCTGTGGGAAGCACTTCGCTGTCTGGACCTATGCCCCGCAACTCCCCTAGGGGCATCAGCATCACCTCATCCCCTTGAAAACCGACTACCTCAGATCTAATGGCTGCACGTCCACGCCCCTTAATATAGCATAACTCGCCTACACGCACGTTGGGTACAGCAGCTTTAATCACCAAACCCGTCAGCTCCGTCACCCGCCCACGAATGCTGCACAATTGCGCATTCTTCAGCAAATTTTGATAGCGCCCCCATGAGACGGCAAGGCCCATGCTCAATCTGCCTTTCCAGAAGCGTTGGCCTCAAACAACGTGCGCAAAGCTTTGAATTGGGTTTCGAGTTGAGCATCAATAACTCCAAACTCGGTTTGCACAATGCAACCCCCTGGCTGTACCTCAGCATCGTCACGAATGGCTATGTCAACGCTGCGTCCAATCAGCTCTATCAATTCAGAACGCTTCTCTCTGAGCAACTTGGCATCCTTCGGATGAACACGCACAAGCATGGCCTTGGCTGTTCGCAAATTTTCAATGGCGTTTGCACAAATTTCCAAAAGCAGCTTTGGATCGCGTTCCAAATCTCTGCCTATCACTTTCTCAGCAATTCGGCAGGCCAACTCAATGAGCTCTGGTTCGGCCTCTGCCAACATCATTCCCACCTGCATCTTCGCCTTGGCCAACTCCGTGGCTGCCTGGGTTGCAACTTCTGCCAAAGCTTCTTCGCGTGTTTCCTGAAAAATAACTGCTCGCTGGCGCTCAGCCTCAGCCAACAATTCTTGAGCTTTTTGTTGGGCCTCTTCAATAATCTCTTCGGCTTTCGAGCGCGCTTCTATCTCTTTCACCGTTACAAGACGGGAAGGCACAACAGGAGGGCGCGTAGCGGAGGGAAACCGGGGCGAGGCTATAGATTCAAGACCAGACACACTGTTCACCAAATCCTCGCGAATGATTTTCCCTAGGCTTCTGGGCGGGCCTTTGTTGTCAGTATCTGCCATGCTTTATCTCCACAACATTCTAGCTCTTGCGATTTGGTTTTTCTCCAATATCTTTCTGAACACGGTAACCCTGTGTAGCGTTATCACCTTCTTGTCTTATGGAGCCTACCCCTTCTGCTGTACGCTTGCGAGGAACAGACTGCAGTGCCGGCACACGAACCACCGACGATTTGCCGATAAAACCTTTGTGGTCCGTCCGTTCCTCTTTGTGTGCCGACACACGAGCAACAGCTGATTTGTCGGTGAAACCTTTGTGGTCCGTTCGCTCCTCTTTGTGTGCCGGCATACGAGCAACAGACGATTTGCCAGCGGTCTCATGCTGGCCTGTTGTTCTGAACGACGGCAGAGGCAACACCGGCCGCTCTGTGCTGGCGGTTACCGTCACATCTTGAACTTTTGTTTTGGACGGAGGTGGGGGCGGCAATCGCTTTGCTCTCACTTCAGACGGAGGCACGGCCAACTGCTTTGCACTGGCTGCTTGAGACGAAGGTGGGGGCAACAATCGCTTCACTCTCACTTCAGACGGGGGCACGGCCAACTGCTTTGCACTGGCCGCTTGAGACGAAGACGGGGGCGGCAATCGCTTCGCTCTCACTTCAGACGGGGGCAAGGCCAACTGCTTTGCACTGGCTGCTTGAGGCGGGGGAGAGGAACCCAAGCGTTCCGGTATCTGCGGTTTTGGCAGTCGATTGGGGTGGCTGCGCGGCTGAGAAACCGCTGCGACATTTTCTCTCTGACTGCCAGGACGCACAAGCTTTGAAGGCGTAGGTTCAGGAAGCTTTCGGGCCGACAAACGAGAGGGCTTTATATTTGGCGGCGCCGGCAAACGCGCAGAAGCCATACCTAGGGAAGAACTGGGGGCAAGTCTCTTTTGGCCAGGCAGCTGAGCGATGGATACTTCAGGGCTGGGCAAAATAAATGGACGTTCAAGAAATCCTCGTTTTGCCAAAAACTCAAGTTGTTCAAGAAGATCCTCCTTCCCACCATCCGCGCGAATTTTCTTTTCTTTTTCTTTTTCAAACCAGTTGGCCAACAACTTGCCCAACTCTCCTTCATATCGCCGTGTCATTTTAGAGGCAAAATCGACGGATTCCGCCAAACAAGCTTTTATAATACGCCGTGCACCCGCGCTCCGAATCGCCGAAGAAGGACTTTCCATGGCACCATATAATTCCAACAATCTACGCGCATCGTTGGCTTGCAAATGGCGCGTCCCGGCCGCTTCACAAGCTTTTTGAGCAAGCATTCTTTGGTCGGGTGGAAGCACGTCGAAAAAATTCTGACGTTCGCCGCTGGGCAATCCTGCCAATGCCGTGGCAAACACACGAACGCCCATTCGGTCACAAACGGTAATCAGTTCCCCAGGTTGCAGGCCCATCACATCTTCAAACCTAAAGTGAGCGCTGACAGAAGCATTCTGAAGTTTTTCTTCAAGTTTCCAACGTACAATGGAAAGGACCTCTGCTCTGGGCTCCCTGTGCATCTGCGTTTCTTGAAAACCAGGAAGTGCAGCTTGAACGGAATGCGCCAAAGCAGAAGGCAACGTGCGCAAAACAACTTCAGCAACAACAGGTTTTTCTTTGCTCAACAATTCAGCCAGGTGTTTTGGATCTGCTGTGGCAAGCCTCTTGCGCCGCATGCTGAGCATACGACGCATCTTCTGCACCAAAAAAGGAATCCTCTGCTCCTTGGGAATGGCGCGAAAAGCTCCAGAGCGATGCTTCAAAAGCTCTGCTTCTTCTTCAGGTAAAAACTGAAATGCCTCATCGGCCCAAGCGCCACCAAAAACAACGGAGGCCAAAAGCAACATGGTCTGTCGCTTGGAAAGTGAAGCAAAGTAGTGTTCCACGGAAAGAAAACAACCTTTCTAAGAAAAAAGCCTATTTCGCTCTCGCTGCCGCACGGCTTTTAAAAACAATCCATATGCAAATACCCAGCATGAGCAAAATCAACGAACCACCTACGGCAACGATGATACGAAATTGATCCGCACTGTCCTTGGTCATCTGCAAACCCAACACCGCCTTCAAACGCTGATGTATATCCAACTCTGCTTGGGGAGGAGCTGCTCGCACCATGAGAACTTGGACTGCCCCCGGCGCCAATTGCGGCACCGCTGCCGCCACAAAACGCTGTATGGCGGCTTCTTCTATGGGTGGCTTCTCTTCTCCCGGCACGCGATATTTCATAAACACCGACGCTGAAGGCCTGGGCTTATCTGCTTCAGGCACCAAGTCATTCGCTTCCGGCAACATCACCAAAGTCCTGACTTCCAAAATTCCAGGAATTCGATTGAGCGCATTCGAAATCTCCCCACCCAAAGCCTCCAGCAACATCGCCCGCTCCTCCACCTGCGTCGGAATCATCCCCTTGTTCTTCTTAAACAAAGAAAGCCCGTCTGCACGAACGCGAGGCAAAGAATTGTCCGTCAACAACTGTACAGCATTCACCAGGTCTGCTTTTGCAACGCTGATGATATAGGTAGGATCATCCCCTTCACTGCGCTGCTTCGACGCCGAAATACCGTTACGCTGCAACAATACATAAATCTCGTTGGCTTCTTCCTCAGACAAGTCGTGTTGCAAATCTTCCGTGCAAGCAAGCAAACCCATAGCCAATAAGACAACAAACCCATATTTTCGAAACATAAGCCCTCAAAGCCTATATGAAACCCCCAAAAAAAGCGGCTCAAAAGAGCCGCCTTCCAAAAAAAAATACCCCGACGAGCCAAGCTTTAAAAAAATCACTTCCCTAAAGAAAACCCTTGTCCATGGCTGATGCGAAAAAACCAAAATTAAACTTGCGTCTTCAAGGTGTCTTTTAGGCCCGAGGTTGTCTTTTCTACTATTTTGCTCGTTAAGTCCATTTCTTGGCTGTATTTATACATGCTGGCCTGCAAGCCTAACAATTCTGTATTGGAAAACTTCTTCCCCTGCAATGCAGAGCCAATCAGCTTGTCTAAGGACGCTTGCCCCTTTTCAACACCATCCATCAAACTCGTCAAATTGCGAGTCGTCAGCGAAGAAGCCGCTGCTTGCGTGGTGGATTCTGTTGTCCGCGCTTTGCCCGTCTCGCTCAATGCCTGGGTCCGTATTTTGCCCATGCGCGCCTTGTCCGTTTTGGCAATTTCACCCGCATCTCTCACAATATCCGCTTTGTTCAGTGCATGGGCTGCCTGAACCTGTGAAACCGACTGCACCTGACGAATATGGCCAACTTTGCTTTCTGTCTGCGCGCTCAATGCCTCGTCAAATTTGCTTGGGCCCTGTTTGGCCTGTTGGGTCACTTGCTCTGGAAGCTTTTGCTGCGCCGCCTGCGCTGCTGCTACCCCCGTGAGTGGTTCCGCCATGGTTCTCTCTCCTCTTTAAAGTTGTCTCATCTGATTGTCGTGTATCCTCCACCAAAAGTTGCTTCAATTTTTCAATTGCACGCGCATGTAACCGAGAAGCCCAGCTTTTGGATTGCCCTATCGCTGCACCCGCCTCCTCCAAAGTCTTCGAATCAAAATAATAAGCCTGCAACAATCTGCGTTCCTTCTCGGCCAACATCCCCATCGCTTTGCGAATACGCTTCTTGGTCTCTTCAAACTCCAAACGCTCTTCTATAGAAAATCGATCGCTGGCTATCTGCAGGCTTTCTGCCGCATCCAAGCTCGTCGCATAAATAATGGCCAAACCTGAAACAGCACTCGAAATTTCTCCCACATCTTCCGCAAATGAGCTGTGCACACCCGCATCTCTGTCTGAAAGATTGCTCAAATAGGCATTCGAACGCTCGGCGCCTAAAGCGTGTACGTCTGAGCTGAGTATGCCCATCTTCCTTAGCCCATCAAAAATAGCCCCCTTCACCCTATAATGTGCAAAAGTTAGAAAGTTCGCCCCCATGCTCGGATCAAATCGCTCCGCTGCCTCCAATAACCCCATGTGCCCATAGGCCATCAGCTCATCTAAATCTACTTGGAAACGAAATTGCCTGCATATACCTGTAGCAATGGACCTCACATAGGGTCCATATTTTTCTAGGAGCTGATTTTTGTTCTCCCCGAATTTTTCCAAAACGACTCCTATTCCGCCTTCGACCAAATTCTTTCAAGCGTCTCTTGCAGCCGAGGATCTCCCTCTATATCCTGGGTTATCTTCTGCGTGAGCGTCTTTGAATTCGTGCGAACGATTTCACGAAGAATGTTGGCAACCAAGTGCCGCGTCGCCTCTTCTTTCGTTTTGATGGCCCCATCTCTAAACTGCCGAGCAATTTCCGCAGCCTGCGCAACAACAGGATCGCCTCTGCCCACCACAGCCCCTACCTCCCCTAGTGAAATGGTAGGCGCTATCCGCTCTACCTTTGCCTGAAACGCAGAACCTTCCGCCTTCTTCGCAGAAGCCAACCCTCGGGCTGCACCCGCTCCTCTTTTGCCACCTATCTTGCCAACTGCCATGGGAACTCCACAAACCATTCAAAATATGACACTCAACTCTGACCCCTGGGCTTCGCCTTCACAAACAAACCCTTCTCTCTGCAATCCAACAGCGAATCCGCAAACTTCGCCGCATCACTGTCAGGCTCCATCACCTTCGCCTGCTGCAACTCCTTGAGGGCAGCTGCTTCCTTGCCCATAAACAACAGGGCCTCCCCTACATGCACATGCGGCAATGCAGACTTGGGCGCCAACCGCTGCGCCACTCTAAATGTCTGCAAAGCCTTCTCGAATTTCCCCTGCACCAAATCCAACGTCCCCAGCGCAAGTTGCGGAACTTCACTCTTGGGCATCAAAAGCGCTGCCCCTGTAAACACTTCTTGCGCCTCCCCAAAACGCCCCATGTCCATCCATAAATAGCCTGTCTCCAACAGGATTCTCGCCTGAATCTTTGTCGTGGGCACCAGACTGCCTAAAATTCCTGAGGACGTTTCTGTTGTCATAACTCCAAACCTATTCCAAACACATGGGCTTAAACAAGCAAAGCCAACCATCGCCTAGCCCTTTTTTGAAACCTCCCCCTGGAAAATATGTATGCCTATGCCTCCCAACACGCCTTCGCCTCATATACTCCAGAAAAAAGGCGACCCCTTTCGAAGCCGCCTCTTGCTCCAACCCAATCCATCACTAGCGCAAGTTGGAAATGCTGTTCTTCGCCGTGTCGTGCCGCGTCTTCATCGCGTTGGAAAGTGAGGAAAATACCAGGTTCTCACGCTGAAGCGCCGCCTGCATGCTCAACAATTGCTTGTTCTCGTCTTGCTGCGTCTTCAGGTTGGCATCAAAACCGGCCATATCTGAGGTGCCAGCAACCGAAGAGGTGCTTGATCCTGAAGGCACCCCCCCGGTTGTCGCCACACCCGGAGTCGTCACCGTCGTGCCCAATGTATTGCTCGTAAAGCCTGCATAGGTGGCGTTGACTGCACCCGGAGCATAGGAAACAGCTCCCGAAGATTGCTGATTGTTCAACGTGTTCACAGAAGAAACCGCTGCACTGACAATGGCAGGCCCTCCTACGAAAGCATTGCCGGCAATGCCCAACCCTGAGCCTACCACACCCGCCGCAGCACCCAGCCCCGCTTGAATCCGGTTCCCAAACGATAAATCCGGCGTCTGCCGGCCTACTGAAATGTTGGTCGACAAAGGCAATGCCGAACCTGTGTTGATACGATTGACCCCTGACATAAAAAACCTCCAAAAATTAAGTTTAAATCTTTCTAACTGCTACCTTCAAAACCCGACCATCTCGAACTCGCCCTTCCTGCAGAAATTATCGCCCAAAACCCTAAAAGGTTGCTCCCTTCTCAACATTATTTCAAAAAAACAACCCCCATATGCCCAAACACCTGCTAACCCCCCCCCCATACAAAACCTCAGCGCGGCGGCGAATTCTTGGCCGCTTCACCCTCCAACCGCGTGCGTACGTCAACTAAAATTCTCAATAACTCCATTGATTTGTCTATCGCTACCCCAATCTTCTTGGCCTTGTCTGCCTGCGGCCCCTTCAATTCAGCCAATGCTTCCAACAAAGGCTCATAGAGCACTTCAAGCTCTGCCTCCGTCGCTGTCTCTATGAAAGACTCTAGGGCGGGATAGGAGGGGGGCGGCAGCCCAGGCTCTTCTGGCTTTCTCTCAGAGGGCGATTTCATGGGCCATAAGTCTAGTGTATATCCCCCTTCACTTCAAGAGCCTCCTCTTGCTAAACCTCACCTTCGACTACCCCTACCCTCTCCTGTTAACATAGAAAAGAGGGCCTGCCCTACCCAGGAGAAGGGGCCTCGTTCCTTGCCCCCCCCCTCATGAGCAGGGACTTTTAAGGGGCTACCCCCAGGAGAGGACACCCTAGCCCTCAGAGGAGGGGGGCGTGTAGGGCACTTTCCACCTCCTGTGCACCCACATCCATTGCTCCGGACAACGCCGAATGTGCGCTTCCAAGGCCGCCGTCAATTGCCCCAGGTGCCGGCTTAGCTCAGCCTTGCTGTCGGCCTTCGCTTCCACAACAAAAGGGCCTTCTACCAAAATCCGCATGCCGTCGCGCGTACGCTCGGACAATACCAAATAGGTGGGCGCCTTGGACACAACGGCCGCCATCGACAAGGCCGGCGCCGTCGCCGTCATACGCCCAAAAAAAGGAACAAATATGGCCTTCTCGGCAGCTAGAGACTGGTCTATCAACTGGACGACGACCTTCCCCTCCCTTAATGCCCTTAACATATGCCTCAATGCCCCCCGCGGGTGAATTAACGCCATCCCCGCCTCATAACGCGCCTTAAACAACTGCGCGTTAAACGCCCCCGCCAAAGGACGGACCACCGCTGCTAGACGCATACCACGGGCCGCCATTAACTCCGCCATTAACTCCCAACTGCCAAAATGTGCAGAAGCGACGAGTATACCCCCGCCACCCTCCCTCTCTAAGGCCTCCTCTAAATCATGCCAATTCCCTAACTCTAGAGAGATATCCCCCTCCAGAATATGGCCGCATACCCCCTCCAGCGCACTTAAAAACATATGTCCATAGGAGGCGCGGGCAATACGGCGGCACGCTTTGGGGCTATGTTCGGGAAAAGCACGGCGCAAATTCTCCAAGGCAATGCGGCGGCGAATTCCAAGGGCAAAGGCCAAGCTTCCCAAACCAAAAGCCAAAACCCGGCGTAACCGGGGGCCAAGCCTGCGAAGTGCTGCAACCCATATACGCGCGTTGAGCGCTGCTGGGCGAGAAACCGGACGGGCGAGGAAACGCTCCAAGGACACCTCCAGGGGCTTAGCCGCTTTTGCGGCAGAGCGCAAATGCCCTCGCGGCGTTGTATTTTTTGTGAAGGCCCCATGCCTCTTTTCTTGCTTTTTTTTCAAAGCTTCGGCAAAAGCAGCGTCCTTGGCAACTCCAACAACAAAAAGGAGGTGATGTAGAATGACAACCATCCGTGTCAAAGACGGCGAATCCATTGAAGGCGCTCTCAAACGCTTCAAAAAAGCAACGGAAAAAGCCGGCATCCTCTCCGAAATACGCAAGAGGGAGCACTACGAAAAACCCTCCGTCAAGAAGAAGAAAAAATCACTGGCCGCAAAGAAGCGTGCGGTGAAAAAACTGCGCAAGGTATATTAGCCTTGGGCGTTGTTTTGGCCAAACCAGCCAAGAGTCTCTTCTCTTGGTTGGTTCTCTCTTGGTTGTTTCTCCTTATATAAAGAGGTCTTTTGTGAGCACATTAAGAGAACAATTGGAGGCGGATTTAAAGCAGGCCATGCGGGCCCAAAATGCTTTGGAGCTTTCTGTCCTGCGTATGGCCAAAAGCGCTATCCAATACAAAGCGGTGGAGCCCAATGCCAAACCGCTGGTCGACATGGACATTGTTGCCGTGTTGCGCAAGCTGATCAACCAGCGCAAGGACGCTGCAGAGCAGTTTCGCCAAGGAAACCGCGAGGAGCTTGCTGCCAAAGAGGAAAGCGAAATTCTCATCTTGCAGCGCTATTTGCCAAAACCCTTGAGCGCAGAAGAATTGAGCCAAGTCGTTCGTCAAACCATTGCAGAGTTGGGTATTTCGGGACCCAAAAGCTTTGGTGTCGTCATGAAAAAAGTCGTCGAGCAAGTCCAAGCTCGCGCCGAAGGAAAAGCCATTTCAGAAGAAGTCAAGAAACAACTGGTTTGAACAACACTGCCTGTGTCCATATCAGAAAACAAAATCGCTGAAATACGGGAGCGCGTTGACTTTCTGGCTCTGGTTCGGCGCCATGGCGTCGAGCTGAAAAAGTCTGGACGCAGCTATGTCGGCCTATGCCCTTTTCACGCGGAAAAAACCGGTTCCTTCCACGTCTGGCCGGAGGACGAGCGCTTCAAATGTTTTGGCTGCCACGCCTCCGGAGACGTCTTCGGTTTCGTTCAGCGGATTTCAGGGCAAGGTTTCTTGGAGGTGCTGCGTTTGCTCGCCGAGGAGTGCGGTGTGGCATTGAATGAGGGGGCAAATGCGGAGCACAAACAAAAAGCCATGCAACGCGAAGCAACGGCCCTTGCCCAGGCACACTTTTTCTCCAACCTTTGGGAAAACCCCAAAGGCCATTCTGCCCAAACCTATCTGCTGGAGCGTGGCGTCAGCAAAGCCAACGCCCAGGACTTTGGCCTGGGTTTTGCCCTCGACGACTGGACAGCGCTTTCTTCACTTTTGCGAGAGCGTGGTTTGTTGGCTTTTGCAGAGCAAGCGGGACTGGTTGCCCCAAGCCCTCGCGGGCAGGGTTTCTTTGACGTCTTTAGAAACCGACTCATGTTTCCCATCCGCACCGCCAACGGGAAAACCGTCGGCTTCGGTGGACGAAAGCTGGGCGGGGAGGGCCCCAAATATCTCAACTCCCGCGAGTCTGCCCTCTATAACAAGAGTGAGTTGCTCTATGGGCTCGACAGGGCAAGAGAGCCCATGCGCAAACGACAGACGGCCGTTTTGTGCGAAGGCTATTTTGACTGTCTCGCCTTGCACCGGGCCGGCTTTGCCCATTCCGTCGCTCTGTGCTCAACGCAACTGACACCCAAACAGCTGGCTGTGCTCCAAAAACAAGAGGTGCGCCAACTCTGTCTCTTGTTGGACGGAGACGCTGCGGGCCGCGACGCCGTGCTGCGCCTGGCTGCCTCACTGCTGATTTCCGGTTTCAAAGTCCACGTGGCTTTGCTGCCTGACAATGAAGACCCTGACACCTTCCTGCTGGCCAAAGGGCCAGAGGCTTTGACACAACTGCTATCTCAAGCCCCCCCTCTAAGCCACTTCCTCTTGCAGTTTTGTTTTCCCAATGGGCGCAGCGCTTCTTTCGAAGAAACTCTGGAAGGCATCCAACGCATTCGGCCCGTCCTCTCCAAACTGCCCCCCAGCATTGAGCGCTCCGCCTTCCTGAAGGCTATTGCAGAATATACTCAGCTGCCCATATCTGAATTGAATACCAAACTACAACCCTCGGGCCACCCTCCCCCCCTTGCTTCCTCCTTGCCGCAAATACCTGCCTCTACCTCTACCTCTGCTCCTGCCCTCTCCCCCCCCCAGCCGCAGGAGTTGCGCTATGTCGGTATCGCCCTGGCTCAACCTTCCCTGCTCAACAGCCCTAAAGCCATTCCTTCTTGCGAACTTGAACACCTTGGTCTACGTGCTGCTGTTGAAGCCCTCCTGCAAAACCAAACCCCAGAGGAAGCCCTCTCTTTGTTAAACCACGCAACCCAACAAGCGCTTGAGCACTTGCTCTTGCCCGCGGAAACGGCCACTTTGGCCCAGGAATTTGAATACCTTTCGGGCGAGTTGCACCTGAAAGCCATTGAGCGCGCATTAACGGAAATACGAAAGCAAAGCCGCGAACTCCAAGAGGAGGGGGAACTTTCTGAACAGTCCCAGCAACTTTTAACAGAGTATGGCCGATTGTTAACTATGAAGCAGACGGTTTTGCGCCAGCGCAAATTTTATGGAAGCCAGAAGTCGATTGAGAAGGTTAATGAAATATAGAAGGTAAAATTTTTAAGAAAGCCGCACCCCCAGGAGACAGCCGTAGCCATGTCTAAAACCAAGTCCAAAGCCAAGCCCAAAACCAACACCAAAGCCTCCGCGCGAAAAAAATCCGCCGAGACCGCTGGAGCAAAAAAGGCTGGCAAAGGCAAAACGAAAAAACCTGTTAAACGTTCAAAAAATACACCCTCTGAAGCGGATATTGCCAAACTCGCACGGGAAAAACTCAAAAAACGCGGCAAAGGCATCCATGAGGTCGACAATGACGAAATAGAAGCGCTGGCAGAAGCGCAAATGCTTGAAGCGGATGTCGATCCAAACGCTGAAAAGGAAGAACTCAAAGAGGAAGTCTTCCCTGAACGAAAAGAGCTCAAAGAGCTTTTGGATGCAGGGCGCCAAAAAGGTTTCCTTACCTATGATGAAGTCAACGACAACCTGCCTGCAGACGTCGTCTCGCCAGATCAGATTGACGACGTCATGAGCATGTTCGGCGACAACGACATTGAAATTGTCGATGTCCACAAAGACAGCGAAACAGCAGAAACCAAACCCGCTGTTTCTTCCAATGAGGACGAAACTCAAGAAAGCGAAGGGGAAGAGGAAGAAGAAACAGAACAAGAGGAAACCCCGGGTACTTCGAACGACCCCGTACGCCTCTATTTGCGCAAAATGGGCTCTGTCTCTTTGCTCACCCGCGAAGGGGAAGTCGAAATTGCCAAGCGTATTGAAGAAGGCGAAAAAGCAACCTTGCGCGCTCTCTTGGCTTGCAAAGTCGCCATCAACGAAATTCTCGACATTGGCCCCAAACTCAAAAACGGAAAACTTCGTGTGCGCGAAGTTGTCAAAGATGCCTCTGAAGAATTGCAAGAAAATGAAGAGGCGGACATGGACAGCGAAACGGACGTCGAAGGTGAAGAGCCTCAAGAGATTAAACTTAACCAAGGCGAGCTCAATCGCATTGAGCAGATTTTGAAGGCCATTGAAAAAATTCGCAAACACGCACGCGAATGCGAACGCCTTGAAGAAATACTCCATTCAAAGAGAAAGCTGTCCGAAGCCAAAAAGCGTGAGATTAAAAAGACCTTTGAAGAAAATCAGATGCAGATGATGGAAGTGCTCGATGAAATGCGGCTCAACAAAAAGCAAATTGACCGCATCGTCATTCACCTTAAACAAATGATAGAGGATGCAACGCGCGCAGAGACAGAGCTTGTCCACCTGGAGCGGACTTTCGGCTTCTCCCTGGCGGCATTCAGGACACAGTTTCAAGAAACCAAAGAAGTTCCCACTTTCTCGAAACAATCCCTTCGAAAGCTTCATGCCCCACCGGAACAACTCGACACTCTGGAGCGCGACATTCGCAATGCCTTCAAACGCATTCACAAAATTGAAAGCGAAGCCAACCTGCCCATTCACACGCTCCGAAAAAACTATGAGGCCATACGCCGAGGGGAACGCAGTGCAGAGTTGGCCAAAAGCGAGTTGGTTGAAGCCAACTTGCGTTTGGTGGTTTCCATTGCGAAGAAATATACAAACCGGGGATTACAATTTTTAGATTTAATCCAAGAAGGCAATATCGGCCTCATGAAGGCTGTTGATAAATTTGAATATAAGCGCGGGTATAAATTCTCCACCTATGCGACTTGGTGGATTCGTCAGGCCATTACGCGCGCCATTGCCGACCAGGCGCGTACCATCCGCATCCCCGTGCATATGATTGAAACCATCAACAAACTCATTCGCACAAGCCGCTATCTCGTCCAGGAAATCGGCCGGGAGCCTACGCCTGAAGAAATTGCGGACAAAATGGAGTTGCCTTTGGACAAAGTCCGCAAAGTCCTCAAAATCGCCAAGGAGCCCATTTCTCTGGAAACACCCATCGGCGAGGAAGAGGATTCGCACCTGGGAGACTTCATCGAAGACAAGACTTTGGTTTCTCCTTCGGACGCCGTCATCAGCATGAATCTCGCGGAGCAGACTCGAAAAGTTTTGGCGACACTGACGCCACGCGAAGAGAAAGTCTTGCGCATGCGTTTCGGCATCGGCGAAAAGAGCGACCATACGCTTGAAGAGGTGGGGCAGGACTTTGAAGTTACCCGTGAGCGCATACGCCAAATTGAGGCCAAGGCTTTGCGCAAACTCCGCCACCCTTCCAGAAACAAACGCCTGCGCAGTTTTGTCGATAGCTAGTTAGTCCTTGAATTCCCAAAAAGCTTTGGGCATATTGGCGCGGCAAAAAGGGCTCTTAGCTCAGCGGTAGAGCTGTCGGCTCATAACCGATTGGTCCCAGGTTCGAATCCTGGAGGGCCCATAAGCAGAAGGTTTGAAAAAGTCCGTCAAAGCTCGCAACGCCTTGACGGGCTTTGTTTTTTTAGTGTCTTTGCGTTTGGATGGGCTTTGAGCTTTGGGTGCTAACGGGACAATGGATCTAACACCCAACAATCTTGACCCGAACATCCCATGGTCTTACTTCTGCAAAGCTAAGGGATCTCTTCATCGTGTTCATGTCTTGATGTATGCGGATATATTTGTCTAAGAAGATAGGCTTTTTTCAAGTGCTCTTGAACAAAGGGCAAGACTTCCGTCATGATGACATGAACACCATCTGTTCCTGTCAAAAATAGTCGTAGCTGATGGTCCGTCAAGGGCCCTTCCTCAAGCTTTCTGGCAATCGCAGAGGCCAAGAGGAATAGGCCCTCCTCCATTGTGCCGCGGGCAAGCTCACTCAATCCGTCGTCTTCATTTAGCTCCGGGGCAAACAGTTCTTCAACACAATCTGCAAGGAATTGAGTTGCCTCGTCTTGAGCAGACTCTCGGAGCAGCCGCACTCCCGCTCTTCCAAGCCAAAGGACATAACCTCGATGTGGCCTCAAGAGTTCGATGATTGCTAATGTGCGCTCGACCATTTTGTGTGAACTTGTTGAATTGAGCGCATCTAATAAGCCTTCGGTGTTCGAAGTCCACCACTTGGCTTCAATCTTCTCCTGTAAGTCTAGACGCCGCGAACGAAGAAGTTCGACATGTCCAGAGACATCATCTGTGCTGGGCGGAAGTAGCCTGGCAGGGTATTCCAACGGTGAAGTTTGTATTACGTTTTTTTGTGGCGAATCTTCTAGAGGATTGATGTCGAACAGGAATGCTTCTACCTCATCCGTAGGCAGACGCCCAAAATCTACACAAAGATCGAAGGTGGAGAAGAACCTCACTCGCGCGTATGAACCAGCAGGGTCAGCCACAATCAAAACTTGGTGCCCGAATTGTGTTTTAGCGGGCGGCATTGAAGGAGCATTCGTGGGAGCAAACCATACACTGCGCGGCTCGCCCTGTTTTAGCAATAGCTTGCCCTTGACGTAGCATTTGAAGTTTTGCAATTCACCTGTTCTTGCCAATTTGGGCCATTTAAAGGCCAAGAAGTTCAATGCTATTAGAGCTGTTGCTCGAAGCATCTTACTTCCTCCAAATCCCACGCAAAACTGTGCTTCAGGAACGAAGACATCAAACTCACCAACTTTTTTGGATTTGATGGGAACGATTCCTGAAGCTCGTTTCTCTTCAAGCCATTTTTGATACGCCTTCATGCTGCCAAAAGAGGTCGTGGCTTGAACATTGCCGTTAGACAGAGCTTCTTTTTTCTTTAACCGTGGCCCGACCAGCGATGGTTTCCCTTTGGCGTCCACGGTGATTTTTCCCAGCGCCGAATCTCCTTCGGCTGGTCGTGGCCCCTTCCTTTTGGGGGTATGATCCGAACGAACCCCAAGCATGCCATTGATGACAGCAAACTGAGTCGCCAGAGCTTGGATAATGTCAAAAAAGCTATTATTGCAAGCTCCGCATGACACGCCCTTGTGAGTCAGCCTCCCTCCCAAACTTGCCGGGAATAGGTGCTCCTCTGAGCCCGTGTCCTGACCACAATATATGCAATCCCGATAACGGGTTGTTTGAGCGTTTAATGGGTTCATGCTCGCCTTCCTCTCTTTGGTGTGGCTCCTGTGAATGATGTTCGGCGCACCATAGCTTGCGCAGCGCTGACAACACTATAACCAGCTATTGCAGTCTGGCTTTTTTATATCTGTTCACCCCCTCCCTGTTACCAGCCCTTGCCAAGTCTTCTTTAGTACCGACCCCACCTAAGACAGCGAGGGCCTCCATGCTCACGGTAGACATAGTTGCGAGCAAGTAAAGCTTGCCTCAAAAAAGCCAACTCGCCTTAGCGTTTGTGGAAGCTCTCCCGCGCCGCGCCGCAAAAGAGAAAAAGCCCCAGCAAACCAAATAGAATTCCCAAACCCGACACATGCATTTCGCCGAGAGTCCGGATGACTCGTGCAGCAACAACATGACGCCCATGGTAGTCCCACGAGGAGGCGTCCGTTGCCTTGGCGGCAAAATATTCATCCCATCCGGCAACAAAACTAAGGATGCCGAACAGCGACAAGCTCACTATGCCACCAATAAATTGCGTGAGGATTCGTGAGCGCCTGGCCGCAGCGCTTGTGCCTTTTGAGCACGCGCCGAAAATCCCCAATGATAGAAGGACGCCAGCTATGAGATAGCCACGAAGTAGATCAACCTGCTCTAAGGTCACTGTTTAGCGCCTAGGGTTTGGGTCCAAGGGAGCACCACTGATAGGTGGAGCGTTTGAAAGTTTAGCATGGGGATTGAAGCTCGGATTATTGCCTATTTCCACGCATGCATCATAATGAAATAGATCCGTTGTCATAATAATGGAATACGGGTCCCACCTCTCAACAAACTTGGCCGCATTCATGGAAACTAAATCGTCCGGACTGAAGTATCTGTTTTGGGGGTCGTCACCAAAACAGAAGGCCAGGTCACTGCGTTTAATGGTCTGATCAACGAGATAGCCGCCCCTGCTCTCTTCCTCCTCGGTAATCTCCAACCAGACCCGCTCCTGTGTTTGGACAATCCGAACGTCGACGATGGTTGGCTTAAGCCATGCTTTGTATTTTGACGCCAACTCGTAAAATATGCTTTCCGCGTAGTAGGCGGACGATGATTCCTTTGGTGGCACAGAAAGTTCTTGCAGTTGCTGAATCGCCAGTTGAAGTGGATACCGAAAAAATTCGCGGTTTTCAGAAACTCTAAATTCGCTGATCTGTTCGTGAAACCTTTGTTCAAGGCCCTTGTGATCTTCGGAAAACAGTTCAAACGCTACCTCGAACGGTGTTGGAACGCCGGTCGATCGCAACTCACGCGCCCTGGCCTTGGAATCTCGAAACGTCCGCCCAACTTTAATGAGTCCCGGCATGGATGGGTTGATGAGTATGTAAACGTACCCAGCGGACACGCTGACTCCTAATTTAGAACTAACCAACTTTGCGCAGCTTCATCCAGAGATCAAAGGGAGTTCTGATCTCCCAAAAGAAACTCAGCCTGGCCATGCTATCAGAAATTTCGTACCACCCAATGACACCGTTTTCAAATTGGATGCAACCGACAATCTAAGCTTTTTCGCTGCCGATATGAAAATCTTCCGACACACTACGTTCTCACCATACCCCCATTTGAAAACAGATTTTTTTATGTTTTGCTGGTCGTGGAGAATGAAGCTCCTACCTCACTTATGAACAATTGCCTGGGCTGGCTGCCTTTTGATAAGAATGGTAGGCAGCGAAAAATGACCTCACTCACAGCTCAGCCAAAAACATATTGGGGTAACTTTGTGGGTAATGCAACAAATGATGCCAGGAAATCTTATTTTAAATTAGCCTGTTGAGCTATCTGTTCTATGGCTGGAGGGCCAAGTGTAGGCTTTAGCAGCTACCCTAAAACCTCCATCCCCGAAGCCAAACGACAGCACGCCGCCGCCAGAGAAAAACTGGAGCAAGGAAGCATTACAATTAGTTCCAAGAACGCAGACAAGCTCGAAGATTGAGAGGGGTTCATGGGGGACCGAGTGGCTAGGTGGACTGCAAAAGCCGAACGTGGCATGGACAAAACAGCAAACATGCTTAGATTCGAACAATATAGAATTTTGGCTATGTTTTACTTATCCATACTTGCTAACCCAGGAAAAGAAGAGGAACATGAGTGAATTTACTGTGGGCGATTTAAAGCGCGAACTTGAAGAGCTGAGCGATGATGTAAAGCTGTCCTTCTCCGGCGGACTGACCTTCTATAGGCTTAAGCGCTGGGGCGACAATGAATTCGTTGTGCTGTTCAACGAGGCGGAGGCTTTTCTATTGAACTCATTCAAAAAAAGAAACCCGCATGTGAAGGTTGCATTCATTGACACCAGCAATGTCGAGTTTGATGAACAAGGTCTCGTCGGTGGGCCAATAGACGTAGAGGTGCGGTAAAGCAAGCGTAGGCTGGGACGATGCAACAACAACCTCTAACCTGTTTTGGCACAATAATAAAAAGCATTACGGCTTAACAATTACTTCTGCAAAACCATCGTGTTTTGCGTTTAGGTCATTCATAATCCCTGCCGGATTCTCCAATTTGCCTTCTGGGTCATAAATGAAACATAAGAGACGGTTGCAATCAGGATGTCTTTTGTATTTTTCAATATCTACAATAAGCTCTTCCCCCAATTTTCTGTCGCCAAGCCTTTCTCGGATTCTTTTTACCTCAATAACAACTTGTTCGTTTTTTAGTAGAAAATCCATTCTAGAGCTACCACCGGCATAGTCTGGTGTCCATTTCTCTGGACGAATATCATCAAAATACAATTGCAAAATAGCGTGAAGCAAGTCTTGCATATCATATTCATCTTCAACATCCAATGTGTTCCTGTTTTTATGCCTAGTTCGTAATTGTTTTACGACCTTATGAAACCGAGAAAAGATATTGTTAAGAATAGACAAACAGTCTATGTCTGACTTTTTTGAGCCAATTGAAATATAGTCTTTTTCAAGATCTTCAATCAAATTTTCCAAAAGCTTTACGCAGGAATTTACACACGTGGGGTTGTTTCCACATTGGGATCTAAATCCAGAAACATATTGATTGTCAGGCAGCAAAACATGGTTCAAAAATGACAATGTTTGGGTATGCCAAGGGAAATAACTATCGAAGTTTACAGATTTCCTTGCAAACCTTGAAGTTCCGCTCTCACCCCAAACTGTGCTCCTAGATACGGGTATTTCATATTCGGTTTTCAATACCTCCTTACCCTTGGTCGCTAAGTCTTTCAGTCGCTCAAGAACTTGTTCTTTGGTCATCTTCATTTTGCCCCTTTGCCATATTGCTCTATCAACACCCGATACTGTCTCATCAGATCTGCCACACACTTACCATTTGTCGCTGTAAACGTTCTTTACAGCATTATTCAGCGACTTATGCACCTTGGCAAGTTCCGGTGGCATAAACGTAGATAAATACAAGCCAGCATAGCTTAGCGTGAGTTTACAAAAAGAAACCGGCAACCCCCAGCCAAAGAAGTTGAGCGCCCCACCCCTCCAACTGAAAAACCTCTCTTGACACCTTCGCAAAAGGGAGGCTTAATCTCCGGCGCTGCAAGAGATTGTGGCTGGGCCTGCGAAGCCCATTTATTAGACAAACGAACGGAGAGAGCCTGCCGGTGGACCTTAGCTCTTCGTTCTGCGTGCCCTGCCTTGGCGACTCAGGCGTGGAATCGCAAGGTTCACCGGTTTTCGTTTGTCTATGCCGGTCTTCGCAGCTCGTTTGAGTCGCCATTTTTTTGGCCTTCAAGCAACATTGCCCAGCCTCCTTCAAGTGCAGCGGGGAGCCGGTCATGCCTGAAGAAGGAAAGCTGCGCGAAGATGAGAAAAATGCATTGCTCGCCATCCACGAGCATTTGGCTTGCCTTAAACAAAGCGGTTATTCTCACGCAAACATTGTTGTGGAGCAGGTACTGGTTTTGCTGGAGCTTGCAAATGTTAAAACCTACCTTGAAAGCATTTCTGCGGCGCTTGGAGGGGTTGTTGAATGTATTCATCAAAAACGCAGAGGCGCAGCTTGGCAGATTGGCGTCATTATTCGCGACTTGGAGAGGCTCACCACCAACCTTCAGCATAGCCAGGCAGACTACATGTCAGGCCAAGACACTCTAGACCGGTTTTAGGTTGAAGTGAGCGTGACGAGACACAAGGTTTTGGAGCAGCTGAGACGAGCAAAGCTACGTCGAGGACTGCTGAGGGAGACATTCGTTTAGTCCCGGCAATTGGTGGCGCAATACAAGGCCCTCTGCCTCCCATTGAACAGGGCCTCGTATTGCAATGGCTGAAAGTGGCTCACCCCATTGTATCCGTCCAATGGAAAAAGCGCCTATAAAGTGCGGAGTTTCATGGTTATTGTAGGTGTTTGCATTTTTATGTCATGGCACTTACGTATCAGTGAGTATTATGCCACAGAACCCACAGTTAAAACCTAAGAGGCTACATTAGGAAAAGAAAACACAGAGGAGAAAAACCCGATGAAAGCATGGAAGTTGTGGAGCGCGTGTGTATTTGTATCCATAAACATGTCCTGTGGGGGTGGGGACAACTTGGGGGAAGCTGGAAGCGGCTATGCCTTAGGCGACAAAAACACCCATGAGTTTGGGGAGCTGGTCCAATCTGTGGGGACGCCGCCGGTTTCAATGCAGGCCTGTGTCTCGGATGCGCCCTGCACCATGCCGCTCATTTCCGCTGGCGGCAGTCACACAGTGGCGTTGAAAAGTGACGGCACGGTTCGGGGGTGGGGAGGCAACTATAGTGGCGAGCTTGGGGACGGGACGAACACGGACCGCAGTCAGCCAGTGCGGGCCGAAATTTCCTCCGGCGCGGCGCTCGCCAATGTGAGTGCCGTCGCTGCTGGTAGAAATGGCTACACGGTCGCGCTCAGGGCGGACGGGACAGTTTGGGCATGGGGACGGAACATCTTTGGCCAGCTTGGGGATGGGACGAACACGGACCGCAGTCGGCCAATACAGGTCGAAATTTTTTCTGGCGTGGCGTTCTCCAATGTTGTCGCGGTCTCTGCTGGCGGCGAGCACACGGTCGCACTCAGGGCGGACGGGACAGTTTGGACGTGGGGAAACAGCACAGCCGGCCTTTTCGCGGGCGGGGTGGACCGGAATAGCACGGGCAACAACCGTCCCGTGCAGGTCAGGCTTTCTTCTGGTGGGGCGTTCTCCAATATGATTGCGGTCGCCGCTGGCGAATACCACACCGTTGCACTCAGGGCGGACGGGACAGTTTGGACATGGGGATACAACTTCGATGGCCAGCTTGGAGACGGGACAACGACAAGCAGTGCTTGGCCAATACAAGTTGTGGCGCCCTCCGGCACAGGCCATCTCTCCAATGTGATTGCAGTCGCTGCGGGTGGAATTGGCAACACGGTCGCGCTCAGAGCGGACGGGACCGTTTGGGCATGGGGACGCAACAGCGATGGCCAGCTTGGGGACGGGACACGGACAAACAGGACTAGGCCAGTACAAGTTCTGGCACCCTCCTCCGACACAGGCTATCTCTCCAATATTATTGCAATCGCCGCTGGTAGCAATAACCACACGGTCGCGCTCAGGGAGGACGGGACAGTCTGGGCATGGGGAAGCAATATGAGCAGCAAGCTTGTTGGGTATGGGACGATGACAAACAGCCTTCGGCCAGTGCAAGTCAGACGCTCTGCCAGCGAGGCGCTCGTCAATATTGTTGCAGTTGCTGCCGGTTCTGAGCACACAGTTGCGCTCGATGTGAACGGGACAGTCTGGGCATGGGGACGCAATATGAACGGCCAGCTTGGGAATGGGACGATGACAGACAGCCCTTGGCCAGTGCAAAGCAACCACTCCTGGCTGAGCAATGCCTGTGCGAGCATACCCATCTGTTCCGGCGGCGCCTGTATCTTCTCCCGTGCCGACCGTTATGGCTACCCCGCTTGCACAACGTCCTGCCAATCCTCAACAACGTGCAGCGGCCACGGCACCTGCAACGCCTCAGGAGGCTGTTCCTGTGACACGGGCTTTGGCGGAGCAAACTGCAACCAATGCGCAGCCGGTTTCTCCGGATACCCAAGCTGCTGCCAGGACGCCACAACCTGCAACGGCAACGGAACCTGCAGCACAACAGGGGACTGCATATGCAACCCCGGCTTCCTGGGACCCAAGTGCCAATACAGCGATGCGATAACCTGCAACGGCCATGGCACAGTAGATAAAAACGGAAGCTGCTCCTGCAATACGGGTTTTGAGGGGATGAGATGCGATCGGTGTATGATCCGTTTCATCGGCTACCCGAGTTGCAGCCAGTGCGCGACCGATTATTATAACTACCCAGCCTGCACTTTTTGTTGGGCGTCATCAACGTGCAACGGCGAGGGCACCTGCAACGCCTCAGGAATCTGTGAATGCCGCTCTGGGCTTTTGGGGCCCAATTGCCAATATAGCAATGCGACGACATGCAACGACCACGGCACCGTGGACAACAACGGAAACTGCACGTGCTATTCCGACCATAGCGGGCCGGCATGCCAATATAGCAACGCGACAACCTGCAGCGGCCACGGCAGTGTCCAGGCCACCGGAATCTGCGTGTGCGATTTCGGCTATGGTGGGTCAAGGTGCCAGTGCAACGAGGCAACAGGCGTTTGCGCGTGCGAGGCCCAGACAAGCTGCAACGGCCATGGGGATTGCGATGCAAGGGGAGAGTGCGTGTGTGCTCCGAGCTTTGGCGGAATAAGCTGCAATCAGTGTGCGACCCACTGCTATAACTACCCAAGCTGCACTTATTGCCAGGACTCAACAACCTGCAACGGCCATGGGAGTTGCAATGCAAGGGGAGGTTGCACGTGTGCCTCAAGCTTTGCCGGTACAAATTGCAATCAGTGTGCGAACAACCACTATAACTACCCAAGTTGCACTTATTGCCAGGCCTTAACAACCTGCAACGGCCACGGCATCTGCAATGCCTCAGGAGGCTGTGCGTGCAGCTCTGGGTTTGTTGGGGCCAACTGCCAATACAGCGACGTCTATACCTGCAGCGGCCATGGCAGTGCCCAGGCTACCGGAAGCTGCACGTGCCTTCCTGGCTATGGTGGAGAAAGGTGCCAGTGCAGCGAGGCGACAGGCGGGTGCGCATGCGAGGACTCAGCAACGTGCAACGACAATGGGCGTTGCGATGCGAAGGGAAGCTGCGTGTGTGCCTCAGGCTTTGGTGGCCCAAACTGCAACGAATGTGCCGCTGGTTATTCCGGCTATCCAAACTGCACCTATGACGACCCGCCCTCAACAACGTGCAGCGGCCACGGCACAGTGGACAGCAACGGAAAATGCGTGTGCACCAAAGGTTTTGGTGGCCTCAATTGCAACGAATGCGCCGCTGGTTATTCCGGCTATCCAAACTGCACCTATGACGACCCGCCCTCAACAACGTGCAACGGCCACGGCACAGTGGACAGCAACGGGAGCTGCGTGTGCAATGAAGGTTTTGGTGGCCTCAATTGCAACGAATGCGCCGCTGGTTATTCCGGCTATCCAAACTGCACGCAAGGAGACGGAGAGACGAAGGAGCCTCTCAAACAAAAGAAAGGAGGCTGCGCGGCCAGTGGAAACACACCGTCCGTCGGGCTTGGCCTTGCACTCTCCCTGCTGCTGCTCGCCCGGCTTCGCCGACGGGCGCTTGACTAAACCAAAGCCTAAACAGCCACCCAATGGGGAAAGCCAAAAGACTTCAGTACCCCATTGAACGGACCGCTACCCCCGAGGCCCTCTGGACTGCATGGGACGGGGATGAGGGTGTTTTTGCCGCCAGGCATAAACGTCCTCACCCCCAGCTATGCTACGCAACTGCCAGCGCTCGTTGGACAAGAAAGGGCATTCGTCAGAGCGCTGCAACCAAGGCCCCCCTCGTTGAACGGAATGCAAAGTGTGGCAAACTCGCAACCCATAGCCCACTGCGGCTGCGCATGTTGCACGCTCTGGCTGCAGGTGAAAAATATCTGGGCAGGCTGGCGCGCATTTGTGGCACGCACGGAAGCACCGTTTCTCAGCACCTCGCCTTGCTGAAGGCGTCAGGGTGGGTAGAGCACAGGGAAAGGAGCCTGCCAAACTTCTATCGCTACCCCGTTTCCGCCAAACCGCCCGTTAGAGGCTGGTTATTTTTTGCGTTTCAAGCAAAACATATCGCACCCAATAGGGTGTTGCTTGTATTATTTTTTTGACACGCAATGTGTATTCAAACCCATGCTCATAATCAAAACCCTCTATTTCTTTCAATACCAACCAATTGTTTGAGTTTGTGTCTTTGACATGCAATGCATCATAAACTTCTGGGCCTTCGTCTTCGTCCTTGGTGGAAAACTTCGGAGCGTATTTCACCAACTCTGACGAGACAAACACCACCATCTCTTCCTCACTGTCTTCGGTGATTACTTTTTTCTTCCTGAGAGGACCTATAAATTGATATTTAATAGAAGAAACGTCCAGTGGTGGATTCGACATCCATACTTTCTTTGCCTTGAAAGTATATTCATATCCTCTTTCATAGTCGAAATCGAACCCTTCTGTAATTATATCCACTAAAAGCTGTTTTTGATTGTCATCCGTATCGGAAAAAACCAATGCATCTATCACAATGTCACTCAACCAAGGCGTCCCATAACCTGTTTCGGGATATATTGTCACTTCGACAATCTTTGTTTTGTCGTTGTCCTTATCAGGACAACCAAGAAAGCTCATACATAAAAAAGCCAACCCCAAAAATGAATATTTTCTTTTCATTTTACCATCCATTTTGCGTGTCTGTTCTGTTGTCGCCTAGGGCGGCAGAACGACTTATAATAGCTTATGACAACAACATAAACCTAAAACACTGCTCTATACGCCTAGATCAATTCTCTCACGAAGAAAAAAATGTCTCACAAATTATAGCATTTCTTTCATTCCAAAACAATCTCTCCTGGACAATGGACACTTTTGTTGTCAGTTTTAGCGATAACTTTGCAAAAGTTACACTGTCGGCGTGCGTGTCACCCACTTTTCCAAATAGACGAGTCGAAGCGTGGGACGGCCAGCTTCTTCTTTGAAGCGCACATAGCCGCATCTTTCATAAAGCGCTAGGTTTTTTATACTTTTATGGCCTGTGTGCAACTCAAACCTGGGGCTGGGAAAAGCATTTTCGGCCGCTTCCAAAAGCCGTTTTCCCAGGCCTTGGTTTTGGTGCTCAGGGGCCACAATCAGCTTGTGGATATAGGTGGTGTCGTTTTCTGCATAGGCACGAACGGAACCGATGAGCTTGCCTGCTTCGTCTAGGGCTTTGAAAACCACACTCCGGGCACACTCCTGGCGCAACTCCTCCAAGGTTTGCCGGAGCGGTTGAATGCCAAAGTCCTCATAAATGCGTGCCTCACTTTGGTAGGCCAGGCGCTGCAAAGCAAGGATGGCTTCCAAATCCGCCGGCGTGGCTTTTGTCAAAATAACGTTTTTCTTTTGCATGCAACTTTTGCTCCCCTGGCTTTTGTAAAATACCTTTTAGCCGCCCAGCTTCTGTTTGAGAATGTATTCTTCATCGACGCCTGGGGTGTGTTTGCCGGCCGCTGCGGATAAGGAAGGGAGACGCTAGCCCAAAACATAGGGGGGTAATTTGGGGGGTAATCCAAAAAAGGATACTAGAAAATTTTCTGTTAAATGAGTCGCCTAAGCCATCCATTCTATAACTGGAGGGCGGATGCCGAACAGCGATAAGCCCGCTATGCCGCCAATAAGTTGTGCGAGGATTCATAAGAGCCTGGCCGCAGTGCTCGTGCCTTTTGAGCACGCACCGGCAGGAGGACGCCAGCCACGAAGTAGATTAAACTGCTCTAGACCGGTTCCACTTTGACACTTTCTCTTCGTTGGACTCGTTTTTGCTCAGCTGAAGCCCACTTAAGTGCACTCCCTTCACAAAAGCCTCGTCCGCGCCAAGCTCATTTCAACTTTGAACCGGTCTAGCCCCCCACACGGAGGGTATCTCTTTTAGCCTCCTAATTGGTAGACCGTCTCTTCCAGGCCATCTTGCATGCTGGCTTGGGTAAGTCCCGAGAGCACATCCGCATTTTTGAAAAATCTGTCGGTGATGGATTTGTTCTCGTCCTTGAGGAAAAACTGGCAGGCATCGCGCAAGGCTTTGGGGGCGCCTGCATCGTTCGCAAGCGTGGTGAGCCTGCCCTTGAGAATGCTGTTGTTGCCCTCCCCGGCAGCCAAGTTAAAATTCTTCTGCAGCTGGCCGACGGCGCCTTGAAGCCCTTTCAGCGCTGAAAAATGTGGGGATTTGGATGATATATTTACCGATGCCGCACCCCCTTCAAACGTATCCGCTTGAAGGTTGGGAGTTGTAGGCTTGGATAAACTGCCCACCCCACTTGCTTCCTTGTTGACAGCGTTGGGAACATTGTTGGTTAATTGCATGCCTACATTGAGGTTGCCAGCTTGAAAAACTTTCATGATTTCAAACACCTAGAGAGAATATGAGGGTTGAATGCCTACCTGCCAACAGCCCTTAGCAACACCTACCCAAGAATACCTCTCTTGGATTATCCATTTTTCAGAGCAAAAGTTGCTCAACCTTCCTAAAAAAAGTGTAAATTTTATAATATATTGAAAATATTAGGGGTTATTTTTTAGCAAAGAAAACATTTTACGGCGGACGCAAAGCTATGGTGCGCTCTATCCCTCTATCATCAACGGGAAGTCAACTCATAGAAGGTATGCATACAAACCCGCGTTTTTGGCTTATTTCCGCCTATTCCTTGGCGCATTTTCTGGTTGATTTTGCCTGTGCCTTTGGGGTGTTCCGCAACATTCTCCAAACGCCGGACGCGCATTTTTGCGTGTTGCTCTATAATTTCTGCGCTTTCGCCATGCAAATGCCGCTGGGCATTTTGGCCGACAAGTGGAACCGCAACGCCTTGCTGGCCATTTTCGGCTGCCTCCTCGTGGGCATGGCCTATGGTTTTTCGTCCATACCCCTTGTGGCCGTCGTTGTCGCCGGAATGGGCAATGCCCTGTTTCACATAGGCGGCGGCGTGGACGTGCTGAATGTCAGCGAGAAGAAGCTGGCCGCTTTGGGCGTGTTTGTTTCGCCCGGCGCCTTTGGCATTTATTTGGGGGCCCTATTGGGCAGGGGGAATGCGTTGTCGAGTCTTCCCATTCTGCTGGCGCTTGTTGGGGTGGCCGGCTTCATTTTCATGGCCCACAGAATGCAGGGCGGCGCCTATCCGAAGAATGCTGCTTTTTCGTTGGACAACGCGCGCGCTTCCAAAATGCTTTTGGCCGCTGTCTGTTTGTTTCTGGTTGTAGGCCTACGTTCCTATGTGGGGCTTAGCCTAAATTTTCCGTGGAAGGGCATAGGCCATTGGGGGGTGGCCCTGGTATGCGCCGTGGTTTTAGGGAAGACGGCCGGTGGTTTTTTGGCAGACAGCTTGGGCATGGGGAGGACGCTCTTCTTCTCTTTGTCCCTGGCCGCGCTGTTGTTCCTCTTCCCCCAAACACCGCTTTTAGGAGTTGTAGCGGTATTGCTGTTTAATATGACCATGCCCCTCACGCTGTTCCTCATGGCCAAACTTTTTCCGGGCGCAAAAGGCTTCTCCTTTGGTTTGCTGACTTTTGCTTTGTTTCTCGGTTTTTTGCCCATACACCTGGGCCTGCCCTCCCCCACTGCGGGCTGGCCTTTCGCTTTGGCGACGGCCCTCTCCTTGGCGCTCCTCGCCCTCGCATGGAGAAACGCAAAAGCATGACTACGCCCCTTTTGGCCGCTCTGGGCATTTCTCTTGTGGCGACACTTGTGTTGGAAGCCGGTTTTTTCTGGCTTGTGGGCAAGCGTCACTTGGGGGACTTGCGTTTGCTTGTGCTGGTGAATGTGCTGACCAACCCTATGGTGGTATTGTTATATTGGCTGGCACGTTTATATACGGAGTTTAACCCTATTTTATGGCTGGAGCTTTTTGCCATTATCACCGAGGGGTGCTACTATAAAAAATATGGGAGGGAGTTTCAAAAGCCCTTTTTATTTTCTGCAGCTGCGAATGCTTTTTCATTTGGTATGGGCGTTTTGTTTCAACGCCTTTTCTAGGAGGTTTGGCGCTATGAAACGTTTTAGAATGCTTTTGCTGGCCAGTTTTCTGCTGGCGCCTTTCTCGGTGGTTTATGCTGACGTTGTTAGCGAGCCCCCCTCCAAGGAGGAAAGCAGCAACGAGCAGTCCTGCAGGACAACCGGCGGACCTTCCCTTTTGGTTGCCTTGGCAACAGCAAGCACCGCCCTGCTCATAGGGACATTTGCGAAGCGGAAAAAAAACGACGCATAGGCTCTTTCCCTCCCGTGGAAATTCCCCTCCGGGAGGGGGCTGTTTCCCCCTGCAGCGGGCTTGCATAAAAAATTCCCCTCCACTTCATGAGTCGTGAAAACTTCGCTTTCCTGCCTCATCCGTTCCACTCCGTTCCGCCTCCCGGCGAGTTGGTTTCTTTTCCGTAACTCGCCCCCACCCAAGCGCTGTTTTCCTTCACGGCACCCGTGGGGCAGCAATCCCGAAGGGGCGCTCAAGAAACCCACTCTGCGAGGCGGCTACCCTCCACCCTTTGGCCTCCCTGCTCTGCCCATTAAGCAGGCCGTACACCCCCCTGCTTAGGTATTGGGTCCTGACACAAGGTGATATGTTTGTATACGGTACGCTGGGTTCATAAGTGTGGGTTGTTTGTGGACAGCTGCATTGAAAAATAAGCGGCTTTCTCAACAAAAACTTGCATTCTAGGGGCCCAGTGGCAAAACACTCCGCGCTTCAGCGGACCCCCTCAACAGCTTTGCTCGCATGCAGGAAGCTGTGTGTTAAAATATTTTCAAAACATTTTCACAATTCTTATGAGGCTAGAGAAATGAGTATTTCAAGCGTCACCATCGACGCCAATGAAGCCGTTGCGTCGGTTGCCCATCGGCTCTCTGAGGTTATCGCCATCTACCCCATTACCCCTTCCTCCTCTATGGGGGAGCTTGCGGACGAATGGTCCGCCGCCGGGAAGAAAAACATTTGGGGACAAGTCCCCTCTGTGGCCCAATTCCAGTCCGAAGGCGGCGCTGCCGGCGCTGCGCACGGCGCTTTGCAGGCGGGGGCGCTGTGCACGACGTTTACGGCTTCGCAGGGCCTTCTTCTCATGGTTCCCAACCTCTATAAAATCGCCGGCGAGTTGACGCCCTTCTGCATGCATGTTGCCGCCCGCAGCCTCGCCACCCATGCCCTCTCCATTTTCGGCGACCACTCCGACGTCATGGCCTGCCGCCAAACCGGCTTTGCCATGCTGTGCTCCAGCTCCGTGCAACAAGCCCAGGACTTTGCCGCCATCGCCCACGTGGCCAGCCTCAAAACCCGCGTGCCCTTCCTCCACTTCTTCGACGGCTTTCGCACCTCCCATGAGGTGGCCAAAATTGTTCCGCTGCCGGACGAGGTGCTGCTGAAGCTGATGCCGGAGCAGGAAATTGCCGCCTTCCGCAAACACGCGCTCACGCCGGATGCGCCCCTCATCCGCGGCACGGCGCAAAACCCCGACACCTTCTTCCAAGCGCGTGAGGCCGTTAACCACTTCTATGAGGCTTGCCCCAACACCGTCCAGGAAACCATGGACGCTTTCGCGAAGCTGACAGGACGCCATTATAAACTCTTCCAATATGAGGGGGACGCTGAGGCGGAGCGCGTCATCGTCGTTATGGGCTCCGGCGCAGAGTCCACGCATGAAATGGTGGACTGGCTGCGCGCTAGAGGCGAGCGCGTCGGCGTCCTCAAAGTCCACCTCTACCGGCCCCTGGACGCCAAGGCCCTCCTCCAGGCCCTCCCCAAAACCACCCGCGCCCTTGCTGTCCTGGACAGGACGAAGGAGCCGGGCGCACTCGGGGAGCCCCTCTGGCAGGACGTGCTGGCCGCACTCGCCGAAAACCCCGACATCCTCCCCCAAACCCCTCGCCTCATCGGCGGACGCTTTGGTTTGTCTTCCAAGGAATATACGCCGGCCATGGCCAAGGCCGTTTTTGACGAGCTTCAAAAGGAAACGCCCAAAAACCACTTCACCGTCGGCATTTTTGACGACGTGACGCACCACTCTTTGCCCTTTGACGCTTCTTTGGACATTGAGCCGAAGGAAGTCGTGCGCGCCATGTTTTTTGGACTGGGCTCCGACGGCACCGTCGGCAGCAATAAAAATTCTATTAAAATTATCGGCGACGGCACCCCCTTCTTCGCCCAGGCTTATTTTGTTTATGACTCCAAAAAGTCGGGGGCTGTTACCATTTCACATTTGCGCTTTGGGCCTAAGCCCATACGCTCGTCCTATCTCATCGGTCAGGCCAATTTCGTCGCTTGTCATGCGCCTCAACTCATGGAGAAACTCGACGTGCTGGGCAAGGCCGCTGTGGGCGCCAGCTTCTTGCTGAATACACATTGGGGCCCGGAGGAAATTTGGGACAAGCTGCCTGTGGAAGTCCAACAACAACTTATTCAAAAACAACTTAAGTTTTATGTCATCGACGGCTTCAAAGTCGCTGCCGAGGCCGGGCTTGACAAACGCATCAGCACCGTCATGCAGTCCTGCTTCTTCGCCCTCTCGGGCGTCCTCCCCAGAGAAGAGGCCATTGCGGCTATGAAGCATGCCGTGCGCAAAACCTATGGCAAACGCGGAGAGCATGTCGTCCTCAAAAACTTCGCCGCTATAGACGCTTCGCTGGCGCACCTCTATGAGGTAAAAGTACCCTCCCACACCACCACCTCCCGAAAAAAGCCCCCTGCTGTCCCCCCCGAAGCCCCCCCCTTCGTCCAAAAAGTGACGGCGGCCATGCTGGCCGGCGACGGAGACTTGCTGCCCGTCAGCGCCTTCCCCGTCGACGGGACTTGGCCCACGGGCACAACCCGCTGGGAGAAACGCGCCATCGCCTTGGAAATACCCATTTGGGAGCCGGGCCTCTGCATTCAATGCAACAAGTGCGCCCTCGTCTGCCCCCATGCGGCCATACGCGTCAAAGCCTATGGGGCGGAGCGCAATACGCAGGCGCCCTCCAGTTTCCGCAGCCAGGACTATAAGGGCAACGAGTTGGGCAAAGCCGAAAACGGCCAGCCTTGGAAATATGTCGTCCAGGTGGCGCCGGACGACTGCACCGGTTGCAGCATTTGCGTCGCCGTCTGCCCCGCCAAGGACAAGGCCAACCCCCAACGCAAGGCCCTCAACATGCAGCCCGTGGAACAACACCGCGAGGCGGAGCAGGAAAATTTCAAATTCTTCCTCGACATTCCGCCTTTCGAGCGCAGCCGCGTGCGTTTGGACGTCAAAGGCTCCCAATTCTTTGAGCCTCTCTTCGAGTTTTCAGGCGCCTGCACGGGCTGCGGTGAAACTCCCTATGTCAAACTGCTCAGCCAAATGTTTGGCGACCGCGCCCTCATCGCCAATGCGACGGGATGCTCCTCCATTTATGGGGCCAACCTTCCCACCTCGCCCTATTGTACCAATGCGCAGGGACGGGGGCCGGCTTGGTCCAACTCCTTGTTTGAGGACAATGCCGAATTCGGCGCAGGCATGCGTCTGGCTTTGGATGCACGCGCGGAGCAGGCGCGCGCTTTGCTCGTCGCCCTCAAGGACAAGTTGGGAGACGCCCTCGTCGACGCTCTGCTGAAGGCCCCACAAAACAACGAGGCCGAAATCCAACAGCAGCGCTGCCACGTCGCGGAACTCAAAAAACGGTTGCCCGCCATGGAAGGGCCTTTGGCACGGCGTTTGGAGCTTTTGGCGGATGCGCTGGTGAAAAAGTCCCTGTGGATATTGGGGGGAGACGGGTGGGCTTATGACATCGGCTATGGTGGGGTGGACCACATCCTCGCCTCCACCCTGGACGTCAACATTCTCGTCCTCGACACCGAAGTCTATTCCAATACGGGCGGCCAACAGTCCAAAGCCACCCCCCTCGGCGCCGCCGCCAAATTCGCCGCCGCCGGCAAAACCACCGCCAAAAAAGACTTGGGACTCATGGCGATGACTTATGGCACGGCCTATGTCGCCAGCGTGGCGCTGGGGGCGCGCGACGCGCAAACGATTAAAGCTTTCCAGGAAGCCGAAAGCCACGCGGGGCCTTCTCTCATTGTCGCTTTGAGTCCTTGCATCGCCCACGGCTATGACTTGGCCAGCTCCCTGGAGCAGCAACGCCTGGCCGTTGAGGCCGGCGCCTGGCCGCTCTACCGCTATAATCCACAGCGACGCCAAACAGGCGAAAACCCCCTGCAACTGGACAGCGGCGCTTTGAAGGCCTCCATGAGCGACTACCTCCAAAACGAAAACCGCTTCCGTGTTATTCAAGCGAGCCACCCGGAGCGCTATGCCCATTTCGCCACCCACGCCCAGGAACAAGCCACGCAGCGGCGCAAACTCTATGAGCACCTGGCGCAATTCGGAAAGGCCGACCCAAAGTAGTGGGGCAGAGTTTTAAATAGACGGGGGTGAGGGGGCACCGCGGTTCATTGCGAATGGCGTGCGGAGGTTTCTTTGTCCCATTGGACGGGGGTGAGGGGGTTTTTGCCGGTCAGGCATAAACCCCCTCGCCCCCAGCTCTCTGGCTTCCAAAACGCCTCCCACCAAAGTGTATAAACTTAAGCTAAACCCGCCCTAAAACACAGCATCCAACCCCAGAGACAAAGCTGTGTCGAGCTTCTTCACAGCAACGTCGGCCGGCTGACTGTCATATTTGAATGTCAAAGCGGTACTTACGGAGAAAATGTGGGTGAGGCGTACGGAAATTTTGGTGGTGGAATTTATCCAAAAACGTTGCACCTCCAGCACATTCAACAACACTTCAAAATCTTCCCCAAAGCTGATGCCCTCTGTCAGCATATAGCGAAAACTCAAAGCCGCACGCGGCGCGATAATGTTGACATTGGACAGGTTTCTGGATCCATCGGGAATGTCGGCCGGGTCCAACAGGGGAATTTCAGCGTTGGTCGGGTAATAGCGAAAACGGGACTCATAGGCATAACGAAGACCGAAGTCCGTTGTCAGCAGCATTTTGGGGGCGCTGCCCACTTTGCTGTCCAACCAAATAACACCCGTTCCAATTTCAGCAAAAGGTCGCGACTCTATGGATTTGATATGATCGAAGTCTATACCCCCAAGCACATAGCCGCTCAGCATAGGGTTAAACCTCCTGTCGATACGCAAGTCCACACCCCCCTGCATCGCTATGTCAGAATAATTCTCCGCCGTCCCTAAACGTGCCCGCCCATAGGCGCCATAAACCTGGCCCCCAAAAATCCAATCCGCCGTCTTATAGGAAACGGCTACCTTCCCATTCAACGTAATGCTGCTCGCATTCCCATAAAGGAACATGAGGTTTAAATTGGCAGAAGTCGTCCAAGGGGAGGGGGGCGGCGCATTTTCGTCCACCACAGCAACCGCTTGCGCCTCCGAAGGCTTCAGCGCGTTTTCCATCAGCTCAACAGCTTTCTGCGCAGCTTCAGCAGCAGCCTGGGCGGCCTTGGCTGCTTGCAAAGCCGCCTCTGCCGTCTGCTCTGCTGAAGGTGCTGCAGGCGTTTCCTGAGCAGCAGGCGCCAAAGCAGCTTCCTGCGGAGCTTGAGAAAAAAGCAAAGCTGCAACAGCGACTCCAATCCACATATGAATGTCCTTTCTTGTGTTTTCTCAAAACGAGAAAAAACCATGCTGAAAAAATTTTTCAAACCAAAGTGCGTTTTTTTTGCAGTCTCCCTATGGAAACCAACCCCTCTCCCATAATCCCCTTGGACGGGGTTTTCATGAAAACCCTCTGGAAAATTTGTTCGCTGCCCTGTCGCCTTCTCCCCTTCGGCCTTTGTGTGCAAACCTCATGCGGGTTTGTGGGTCTGTATGTCGTATTGCTGTAACTTGCGGTAGAGCGTCGTTCGGTCAAAACCCAAAATTTGCGCTGCACGCCGCTTGTTCCCGCCGACATATTCCAGCACCTTTAAAATATAGCGGCGCTCCACCTCATCCATGGGAAGCCAAGTGGCCGGCTCAGCAACATCTATGGTTTCGAGTTTGTCCTTGTGACGAATCCTCTCCGGAAAATCCTCCAGAGACAAAACCTCTCCCTGGCTGATGGCAATGGCGCGCTCAATGCAATTTTGCAGCTCGCGTATGTTGCCGGGCCATGGGTAGGCCAACAGACGCTCCATTACCTCGGGGCTGAATCCACGGACGGGTTTCTGGCCTTTGCGTTTTCCAAAACGCTCTACAAAATGCTGCGCAAGCAACAAAACGTCGTTGCCCCGCGCACGCAGCGGAGGCAATTCAATGGGAATCACATTGAGACGGTAATAGAGGTCTTCACGAAACTTCTTCGTCTTCACCGCCTCCTCTAAATCCACATTGGTCGCCGCTACTATGCGCGTCTCAAAACCCACCTCACGGTTGCCCCCTACCGGACGTACCTTCCTCTCCTGCAACGCACGCAACAACTTGGGTTGCATGCTCAAAGGAAGCTCCCCCACTTCATCCAAAAACAAAGTCCCCTCATTCGCTTCGCGGAATACCCCCATCCTGTCGGAGTGCGCATCCGTAAACGCCCCCTTCACATGCCCAAATAACTCACTCTCCAACAAAGTCTCCGGCATCGCCCCACAGTTAATCGCAACAAAGGCCCCCTCCTTAAACTCACTTAAACGGTGCAATGCCCGCGCTACCAACTCCTTTCCTGTCCCACTCTCCCCCGTAATGAGAATGGAAGAGGACAACGCCGCCACACGCTCAATGAGACGAAACACTTCTCTCATGGCGGCGCCTTCACCAATCAACTCACCAAACCCCTGCGTCGACGCAATGGCTTTGCGCAAATGCGTCAACTCCTCGCGCATGCTGTAGTGCTGCACAGCCCTGTCCAACGTCAACGCCAAAGCATCAAACTCAAGCGGCTTGGTAATAAAGTCATAGGCGCCGGCTCGCACAGAAGAAATGGCCGTCTCTATGCTTCCATAGGCCGTAATAATAATCACCGGTAACCCGGGCCTTAGTTTGCCTATCTCCAAACATAAGTCGATGCCGGAGCTTTGGTTGAGGTTGAGGTCCGTCACCACCACGTCAAATTTCTTGTCGGCAGCCCCCATACGCTCAAGCGCCTGCTTGGCCGAAGAGCACCAGTCTACTTTGAAATTGCGCGCCTTCAAATGCAGCCGAATCAGCTCGCCCAACGGCACATCATCATCCACCACCAAAACACGCCCGCGTGGACGCTTCGGCAAAGGCAAAACCGCTTCTGTTCCTGCGGGTTCTTTCATGAAACTCCCACTCCATTATAGCCAAGCTCCCCGGCCCGGGAAAGCCCCTCCTTCCCCTTCTCTTGCCGCTTCCCTTTTTCTCGGCCCCCCTCTCTCCACTTCTTTGTATGTGCGCACGCATGAGCACGTCTTCTTCTTTACACGGCATTGAGGGCTGCCTTCAAGCCTTCGCTGAAGGCTGTTTCCCGTGGCGGCGGAGAATACGCGCCACTTTGCGCGCAACGTCGGTAGGGTCCAAGGGCAGGGGAATATAGTCATGTATGCCAACGCCAATGGAGGTGGTCATCAGCTCCAAATCATCTTCGGGCCCACAAAGCACAATGGGGGGGGCCTGCGGGGTTGCCAGCAACTTCTTGCAAACAGCCAAACCTTGCCGGCCGTCTTGCGCAAGCACCATCACCAATCCATAGCCAATGAGGTTGTCGCCTTGCTGAATGCGGACACTTTTGACAGCAGAAGCCCCAAGCGTTGTCAGCAAAGTGTCGCGCGAAGCTGCATCCATATTCAACTCCAACAGGGCAACCGGCGGCGCATCCGCATCGCTTAGCCAACACTCAGAAACGGGGCCTGGGACGGGAGTCCTCGGTGGGCGAGCTGTTTTTAGCCCGCTTTCTTTATAGGCTCGAATCAACTCCTTGCGCATTTCATCTGCTGAAGAAAACCGCGCGCTCCTTTGTTTGGCAAGGGCACGCATGACAAAGGCTTCCATCGCTACCGGCACCTCCCGCTCAGGAAAAGCTTGACGCAAGGACATGGGCTCACGGTAGAGGTGCGCCGACAATGTCTCAATGCTGCCATCCGAAACAAAGGGAGGCTGTCCGGAAATTAACTCATATACCACACACCCTAGAGAATATAAATCACTGCGCGCATCCAAATCCACACCACGACATTGCTCAGGAGACATATAGGCAGCCGTGCCGTGTACATGCCCCTGCTGCGTCACACGCGGCTCATCCTCGTCGCGCAAAAAAGCAATGCCAAAATCCACCACCCTCACAAAATCTTCCCTGGACTCTGTCTTGTTTTCCTCCGTGTTGCAGAGCATAATGTTGGCCGGTTTCAAGTCTCTGTGAATAATGCCCAGTTTGTGAGCAGAAGAAAGCACATCCAAAATCTGCTCCGTCATGTTGACAATTCGAGGAAGCGACAAAAAACCTTGCACCGCCAATACATCCGTTAGCTCTATGCCATTAATAAACTCCATCGCAATATAAGGCATCCCCTGGTGAATACCAAAATCATAAATCCGTACGGCATGAGGGTTGTCCAGCTTCGCCAACACAATGGCTTCCCGGCGAAAACGCTCCATGGCGTTGTCTTTTTTTACCAAGTGGGCATGCAAAATCTTCAACGCCACCTTGCGCTTCAAATGAAGGTGGGTGCCCTCATAGACAACACCCATGCCTCCCTTCGCAATGACACGTTCCACCCTAAACTTTCCTGAAATAACCTCTCCTATCACCCCCCTAGCTTATGTATGAAACCTTAGCAGAGACCAGTGAAAACGCCTAAGGAGCCCCCATGTCTCAACTCAATAAGCTCATCCAAACTTTGTTTCCAAGGCTTTTTCACCGCCTCGTCGCTCTTATTTTTCTCATTACCCTGCCGTTGGCGCTGGGCTTGGCCTGGGCAAATGCCACAGGCTTTTGGGACAGAATCAAACTCTATGTCTTCCGCTTGGACAGCGCCTTGTCAGAGCATGCAGCTTCTGAAGTCCTCCACCACCTTGAGCAAGCCCAAAGCCAACTTACCGCTATGGGCATCGCCTTGCTTGAAGGCGGCGAAACTTCGGATGAGGAGCGCCTCAACCTCGTCGGAAATGTTTTGGCCGAGTCCAAGTTGCTGGACTTCATCGCCGTCTATGGCCCCGACATGCAACGCCGCCTCGTCGCCAAAGCCCTCGGCTCCATGGACCCGCTTACCCTCCCGGAAAACCTGTCGGAGTTCCGCTTCATTGAAAACAAGGCCGAACGCCTCGGGCTTGGCAATATTGTGGCCGGGAGCAACGGCCCCATGCTGGAAATCGTCCTGAGGATTTCTGAGCCTACAGAAAACCAAGCCCGCGCCTGGCTCTATTCCCAAATGAACCTCAGTGTCTTTTGCAAACTCACCGCGGACTTGCAGGAAAAACTCCCCTTCCGCCCCAACTCGGTTTTTATCATCGACAACGAGGGACGCTTGCTTGCCCACCCCAATGCCCAACTCCTGGACAAAAAAGAAAACTTCTCCCCCGGCAACCTCTTCGAAACCCTCGGTGGGGTGGCCAGCATCGCCAACTATAAGGGGGCGGCCGAATTCGAAGAGGGGGGGGTATCCATGATGGGGGCCGTTCTGCCCATCGCCGAGCTCGGTTGGGGTGTGGTGGTAACCCACCCCAGTGAGGATGCTTTTAGAGACCTTAAATCCGCCCTCACCTGGACTTTGCGCAGCCTTGTCGCCTGCCTCGCGCTGGCGCTGGTTGCCGGTATTTTTTTGGCCAGGCGCATCAGCAAGCCCTTGCAATCGCTGAATTTGTCCACACAACTTTTGGCCAAGCGCCAGTTTGAAAACGTCGAGCCCGCCCTCTGTGCGCGCTCGGACGAGTTTGGACAGCTTGCCAGGTCCTTCGAGCAGATGTTTCTAGAGCTCAAAGCTTATGAGCATCAGTTAATTCAGGAGACCCAAGTCCGTGCGGCGCTCTCGCGCTATCTGCCTGCCGACATTGTCGAAAACCTCATTCAAAACCCCGGCGCACTCAAACTGGGAGGGGAGCGGCGCTTTGTAACGGTATTATTTTGCGACATTATTGGATTTACCTATATTTCGGAGGCCCTGCCCCCTGAAACCGTTGTCTCTTTGCTCAATGAACTTTTCAGTATAGCTACGGAGATTATTCACAAACGTAAAGGAATTATTGACAAATTTATAGGAGATTGCATTATGGCCGTATGGGGTGTCCCGGAGTCTCGGCCGAACGATGCGGAGATGGCTCTGTTGGCAGCTGAAGATTTGCGGCGTTGGTTGGAGGTAGGCAACCGGCGGTGGCGTCAAAAATGGGGCGTGGAAATACAGCTGGCAATGGGAATGCACTCCGGGATGGCCGTGGCCGGTAACATTGGCAGTGAAAAACGTATGGACTATACCGTCATTGGAGACACCGTCAACATCGCAGCCCGTCTTGAAAACTCTGCCCAGGCAGGACAAATTTTGGTGAGCGAAGCCACACGCGCCCTCATTAAAGAAGACACTTCCCCCTCTTTCAAACGCGTCGGCGACAAAACCTTGCGCGGAAAGTCCATGACGACACTCGTCTATGAGGTGCTGGAATGAGGCGTGTCGTTTTGCTCGGCCTCCTTTTGGGTTCTGCTGCATTCGCTCAACAGCCCAGCATTCCTGAAACCTATGTCGTTCAACCCGGCGACACCTGCATGGGCATCGCCAAAAAGTTTTTCGGCAGCGCTTCGGAATACCCGCGCCTCCATCTGTATAACGATATGGGCCCCCTCCCCCATAACCATAAGCCAGGTTCCATTCTCCGCCTGCGTGCTGTTACACCAGAAGATGCCAAGGGGACGGCTTTGAAGTCCGATGCCCTCCTCACCATGTTGCGCGCTACGGTCAACATGCGCGGCGCTAAAATGCGCGAATGGAAATCGGCTGAGCGCAACCAGCCCTTGTTCCGCCTCGACGAGGTGCATACGCTTTCCAACGCCTCCGCGGACATCCTCTTTAGGGACCACTCCACCTTGCAAATGAAGCAAAATGCCCTCATTGTCATTTATGGCGGAAGCAGCTCCAAAGTCCGCTCCAAAAAAGCCGGCGGCGTCAAATTGCTGCAAGGAGAATTGGGCGTCTCCCTCGCGGACTTGCGCAAACCCCCCGCAGAAATTGTCACACCTTCCGTGGAAGTTTCTGTGCGCGCTACCCAGGCCATTGTCGAGGTGGACTCGGAGCAAACCAGCCGCATCAGCGTCCAACAAGGCGAAGCCAAAATAACCGCTCAAGGCAAATCCGTGCGCCTGAAGTCCGGCCAGGGCATACGCGTTAAAAAAAATACCCCACCGGGGGCCCCTGCGCGACTCCCTTCCCCCCCTACTTGGGAAAATTCCCAAATGCATGAGCTCTACCTCGCCTGCGGCACCCAAAAAATCGCCTCCAACCTCCAGTGGAGACCCTCCCCTTTATCCGGTAACCGCTACCGCGTTGAGGTGGCCCAGGACAGCCAATTCCAAGGCCCTGTACATGAAAAAATAACCGAACACCCGGAATTCCCCCTCTCCGAATTGCCGCCCGGTACGTTCTATGTGCGTATGCGCACCCTCAATAAAACAGGCCTCATCAGCCCCCCCTCACCAGCCAAACGCTTGGATATTTTGCAAATAAACGCTACGGATGATTTTCCCTCGCAACCCCTTGAAACGGAAGACTCCATATCCAAAGTTCCCCTCAGCCTGGCGCTGAATTTGCCCGAAGACATCCAGGTTTTCGTCGACGGAAAACCCGCTTCGCTGCCTCTGGCGTTTCAACAACCCGGCAACTACCTCCTCGAATTTAGAACCCTGGATGGACAACTGGCCATGCGTAGAGAGGTGGAGGCCATGCCACCCAAATCTACCCTGGACATCCACCCCACTCCGACAGGAGAGCCCGAATTGTGGCTGCGCTTCGAAACCCCTGTCCCCGAAGACGCCCAACTTCAGGCCCTGGGCCTGGGCCAAACCCAAGTCGGCCCCTTCATACGCCAGGACGCGCAGACTTTTAGGGCCGCTGTCTTTGGCCAAAACCCCCATGTCCATGTCCTGTGGGGGGACTACCCCCTGGGCAGCTTCCAGGAAGAGATGAAAACGCCTCCTCTACCCCCCTCCTCTGATGGGCTACCCCCCTCCCCCCAACCCTCCGCTCGGGAAAAAACTTCCTTCCCTGAATATGCTCAGTCCACAGCCATCCTCCGCGAGCGTCGGCTGGGAAGCCTGGCTTTGCCCAGCACTTATCTCCCTCAACGCTTCCAGCTGAACACCGCCATGGACATGGACTTCGTCAAAGAAGCGGATACCCCCCTGCGCCTGGCCGCACGCGTGGATGCCCCTTTCCGGAAAGGCAGTGCTTTTGCAAACCTAACTCTTGTAAATTCCATAGGAAAAAATAAAACCTTCGCCTATCCAGAATTGGCCATCGGCACACAAATGCAGTTTCCCCTAACCCAACACCCCTCCGAGGGGTGGACAGCGGGGTTTGCGGTTGACCTTTCGGGCAACCTCAACATCTACCGCCTCAGCCAAGAAACGCTCTTGCGTTTGCGCGCCATGGGGACTTTCGGCTATCAAACGGGAGGGTTTTCTGTGTCCACAACTCAGGGTGTTGCAACAGAATACGCCAATTCCTTGCGTGCGGCTTGGATTGGTTCTATTTCGGCTTCATGGCGTATATGGCCAAAATTTCTCTTGGCCGCCCAATTGGACGGCCAGAAGACAACCAGCAGGGGCTTTGCCTCGGCTGCGGCAGTGGGCTTTCGTCTGCTGGTTGGACCTGTGGAGCTTGGGCTGGCGGGCCACGCAGGACTTACTGCAGAAGGAAGGAGCCAATGGGGGGATTATGGTGCTAGTCTAAGTCTCGGCATTCGATAAGTTGAAACAATTCAGTATTGATTCCTTTTTTTACCTATGTTTCACTAAGGCATTTCCGGCCAGCAGCAAGGGACCGGCGACAAGGAGAACGCATGAAGCACAAACGTTTGTTGTTATTGTTGGCTGGCTGTATAGGGCTTACGGCCTTTGGCCAGAGCCCTGTAAAGTCGTTTGAGCTCGAACAGCTGACGCTCAACCCTGGAGCTCGAAGCAACTTGCTGCTCAGCACGGGCGATTTGTTGCCGGAGCGCTCATTTAGGGTGAGCTTGGTTGGTCATTATCAAAGTCAGCCCTTGGCTGTTTATAATGAGAACGACGACAAGGTTGGCTATATCGTCGACGCACGCACCACAGGACATGTCACCATGGCCATTTCCGTGGCGAGATGGCTGGAAATCGGCGCTCAGGTGCCCTATGTCTTCAGCCAAACAGGAGACGCCGACCCGGGTAGGGACGGATCGATTCAAGCCGTAGGCAAAAAGGGCCTGGGCACTCCCTATTTCCAATTCCGCTTCGGGATTTTGTCGGAATATTATGGCGACGTCATCGACTTGGGCTTGCACTTGGGCGCCTCATTGCCCCTGGGCTCCGAGAAGGCGCTGACCAAAGACTTGGACTATGGCTTCAACCCCCGCATCGGTATTGGCCGCAGCTTGGGAGACTATTTCCGTTTGGGCGCAGAAGTGGGCGCTCTCTTCCGCACCAAGCAAGTGTTGACCGAGACAGCAATAGAGAGCGAAGTAGGCAACTATATGACGGCGGGCCTTGTCTTGTCCTCCACCAACGAAGGCCTGCGCTTTGAGTTGGGCGGTCGCGCTTTCATTCCACTCGTGGATGCGCCGCTGGCGGGCGAAGCCTTTGCCGGCCTGCGCTGGGGGCTCCCCAACAACGTTTTTGAAATCTTCGCTATGGGCGCCAAAGGCTTTGGCAAAAACCCGGGCACACCCAACTGGCGCGTCCTCGGCGGCATTGCCGTGTCCACCCCAGGACTGCCTCCCTGCATTGAAGGCAAACCTTATGAGATAGCCAGTTGCCCTGATTTGGACAAAGACGGCGATGGCGTCAAAAATGGTGTGGACCAATGCCCCGATGTGGCAGGACCGGCTGAAAACAACGGCTGCCCCGACACAGACGCCGATGGTGACGGTGTTGTGGATCGCCTCGACAAGTGCCCAGACGTGCCGGGCTTGCCTGAATATGACGGTTGCCCGCCGCCTGACACCGACGGCGACGGCATCCCCGACAACGAGGACGAATGCCCCTATGAGCCAGGGCCTGCTTCCAACAAGGGTTGCCCCATCAAAGACTCCGACGGCGATGGCATTCCTGACGACGAGGATGCTTGCCCCAACGAGCCAGGCATTCCTGAGTTGAAGGGCTGCCCCGACAAAGACACCGACGGTGACGGCATTCCTGACCGCTTCGACAGTTGTCCGTTCCAGCCAGGGCCTCCTGAAAACAACGGCTGCCCCAAGAAGAGCGCTATCACCATTACGAAAGAGCGACTCGTCATCAGCGACAAAGTCTATTTCAACACCGGCAAGGCCACCATTCAGAAGCGCTCCAATGTCCTCCTGAATGACATTGCCCGCGTCATTAAGGAGCACCCGGAAATTCCGAAGGTGGTGATTGAAGGACATACCGACTCTACCGGAAAATATGAAACCAACCTCAAACTCTCTGAGCGCCGCGCAGAAGCTGTCCGCACCTACCTCCTCAAGAAAGGCGTCGAGAAGGACCGCCTTGAGGCCAAGGGCTTCGGACCTGACAGGCCCATCGAAAGCAACGACACCGCTGCTGGACGTGAGACCAACCGTCGCGTTGAATTCGTCATTGTCCAACCTGCCGACAAAGTCGAAACCGCTGAATAACAACGCCTAGGGCTTTTTTAGCCCGGCTTAGAAAGGCCGCCCAAACCTGGGCGGCCTTTTTTTTCTATTTCTACCGTCGGCAGCACGTTAGACTTAGGCTATGCCCTTCCCCTCTGAATTTTGGAATACCCTTAAAACAGAATTCCCCGAAAACTTTTTCAGTACCGAAGAAGCGCTTCTGCAAAGCCACAGCGTGGACTGGACAACCGCTTTCTCCCCCCAAGCTTCCCTCGTCGTTTTTCCTCGGACAACAGAAGAAATTTCTCGCTATATGGCCCTGTGTACGCGCTTTGCCGTCCCCGTCGTCCCTTCCGGGGGCCGCACAGGGCTTGCCGGCGGCGCTGTCGCAACCCAAGGCGAAACCATTCTGTCCCTCGAAAAAATGCGCGCCCTGGGCGCCGTCGACGTGCTTGGACAAACGCTGGAAGTGGAAGCCGGCGTCCCAACAGAAGCGGTGCATGAGCATTGCGCCCAACACGGCCTCTTCTGGCCCATTGACTTGGCCGCCAAAGGCTCCAGCCAAATCGGCGGCAACCTCGCCACCAATGTCGGCGGCGTGCGCGTCATCCGCTATGGGCTGGCGCGCCAGTGGGTGCTGGGCATGGAAGTCGTTCTCCCCAACGGTACGGTTTTGCAACTCAACAACGCCTTGGAAAAAAACAACACAGGCATTGACTTGCGCCAACTCTTCATCGGCAGCGAAGGCATCCTGGGAATCATCTCCAAAGCCACCCTTAAACTCGTGCGCATTCCCCCTAAACCCCAAGTCCTTTTGCTGGCTACACATAGCCTTGAGAATATCCTCTCCCTCTTCCTACGCGCACGCCAAGCCCCCTTCACCCTCTGCGCCTTTGAGTTTTTTACCAGCCAGTGCTTGGCCCGCGTACAACAACACCGTAAACGGTATATGCCCCTCGAAACCCCCGCCAGCCACTATGCCCTCCTCGAAGTCGAAACCGAAAACCCAGAGGCCTTGGAAGCCTGGGTAGGCCAATGCATGGAGGACGTCGTCGTGGACGGCATATTGGCCCAAGGCGGTCAACAAGCCCGCCAACTTTGGGAGCTTCGCGAGTCCATCAGCGAAAGCTTGTCCGCAACCGGTATGCCCCACAAAAACGACATCGCCTTGCCCATCGCCCATCTCCTGGACTTCTGCAAAGGCTTGGAAGCTTTCTTCGCTGACAAATACCCCGGGTGGGAGGTTTGCCTCTTCGGACACATCGGCGACGGCAACCTCCACGTCAATGTCCTCAAACCTCCAGACATGGACAAATCTACCTTCCTCGCTAAAACCAGCGAAGTCGATAACGACGTCTTCTCCCTCGTGAAACAACACCACGGCAGCATCAGCGCGGAGCACGGCATCGGGCTTCTTAAACGCCCCTATCTGCATTATTCGCGTACGCCTGAAGAGTTAAACTTGATGCGTATGCTTAAAAAAGCGGTAGACCCCCTGGGTATCCTTAACCCTGGGAAAGTCCTGCCCCCGCTTTAAATATGCCCCCTACCCTTAAAAACGGTAGGAAATGCCGCTTTTCACTTCGGCTACGAAAACCACATCCCCCCCGTGGACGCTCTGCCAGGCGCTCCCAACAACGTTAATGGCGGGGCCCATCGTTAGAGCAGCATGCAGCAAAAAATTGGGGGTGAAAAAAATGTCTACGCCCGCACCCAGGAGTATGGGCAACAAAAAGCTGTCCTTCCTCCCCTGCTTCCCAAACTCCAATACCATCGGCATGTCCAAAAGAATCCCCAAACTCACCCGGCGCGAAAGCGCCAAACCCAGTTGGAAACCCACCGGAAGCGCCAGCCCCATGACGGTGTTTCCAGAATAGAAATCCGCTAGAAAACCCGGCTCCACCTTCATCGCCAAAGACAAAAAACCCGTGTCGAAAAAACCGACTTTCAACAAAGCTTGGACTTTAACCCCGGGGACCGTGTCGGTAGGGGTGGTTCTAACGTAAGTATAGCCCCTGTAGTAGTCTTGAATCTCCCCCCACCCTAAGTTGAAGGTGAAACGCAGCCCTAAGTCCAAACCTGAAAAAAGGCCATAGGAAAAGCCTGCCCTAAACCCAATCCGGTCGTCCTCATAGCTTCTGTTCGCAATGCTGCCCAAATAGGCAAACGCGCCTTCCATGCCGCCTTCAATCGCAAAGGAGCCTCCTCCCAGGGTTTTGCCCCCTACCACACCCCAATCCTGCCCCCTAGGGCCCCTCTTCTTGGAGCCAGGCTGCCTCCCCGCATTCTCCTGCTGCTCTGCCCCATCCTCCTCTTCCATATCCCCCCGCCCCTGGGCTAAAATGTCTGCACTCCATAAAAAGAAACCCAATACCCAAAACGCTTTTTTGCTCATAGGCTGATACTCCCGCTTTAAACCCGTCTCCCGTTAAAATAAAACTCCATAATACCCTCTATTTTCGACCGACTTCTCTCATAATACAACCTTTAAAACCCAAGTATAAACCCTGTGCTGCCCAGGGCTTGGGGCTTTTCCTAATGGCGATTTTCCCTCGGGTTTGTTTCAAACTTCCTGCCTCACACACGGATTATCTGCCGTGTTCGAATTTTGTTGCGGCTGGGGGGCAAGGGAAAGGCGGGGGGCTAACCCATTCCGATATGGTTAAAATGTTGGGTTTTCATTGACTATTGGCCCGTCATTACCTACGAAGCTCGCAGCCATGTCGGATCCCTTGTTCACCCAAGAAGAATACCGAAAGTTCGACGAGGGTATCGCCGAACTCCTCCTCCATTACCCCAGTGACAGAAAAAGCGCGGCCATGCTGCCCGCCCTGCGCCTCCTGCAAACGATGAAAGGCTGGCTCCCCCCAGAGGGCATGGAGCTTGTCGCTCAAAGGCTGGAGACTCACAAGGAGCATGCTTATGAGGTCGCTACCTTCTATGTCATGTACCATACCCAAAAGCCCGCCACCTATGTCATCGACGTCTGCACCAGCCTCTCCTGCTCCCTGCGCGGCGCCGAAAGCCTGCTGGCCTTCCTGGAGAAAAAATTGGACACCTGCGCAGGCGTCAACGGGGAACGCTATTTTGTGCGCGAAGCGGAATGCCTGGCTTCTTGCAGCACGGCCCCCTGCTTCCAAATCAACGAGGACCACTTTGAGAGCCTCACCCCTCAAAAGGTGGAGCAAATCCTGGAGAACCTCAAATGAGCGTGCCCTTCGAAAAAGTCATCTCCCGCGACTGGGACAAGCCCGCACAAAGTACCCTCGTCGGCTATAAACGTTCCGGCGGCTATAAAAACCTTCAGAAGGTCCTCTCCCTCTCCCCCCAACAAATCATTGACGAGGTCAAAAAATCCAACCTGCGCGGGCGCGGCGGCGCAGGCTTTCCGACGGGCGTCAAGTGGGGGTTTGTCCCCAAGGACAGCCCCAAACCCAAATACCTCTGCGTCAACGCCGACGAGTCGGAGCCGGGCACCGCGAAGGACCGCTATATCCTCGAAAGAGACCCGCACCTGCTGCTCGAAGGCATCGCCATCGCTTGCTGGGCGCTGGGTGCGCATACGTGCTATATTTATGCACGCGGCGAATTTAAATACCCTTCCAGCGTGCTCGACAGGGCTATTGCCGAAGCCTATGCCGACGGCATTTTCGGCCGTAGGCTTATGGACACCCCCTTCGCCCTCGACGTCTATCAGGTGCGCGGCGCAGGGGCCTATATCTGCGGCGAAGAAACCGCTTTGCTGGAGTCGCTCGAAGGCAAAAAAGGCTGGCCCCGCCTCAAACCCCCCTTCCCCGCCGTCGTGGGCCTCTTCGGTTGCCCTACCGTCGTTAACAACGTCGAAACCATCGCCGCCTTGCCGCGTATTTTTGAAAAAGGCGCCGAGTGGTTTGCCGGCCTCGGCACCGAAAAATCCGGCGGTACACGCCTTGTTACCCTATCGGGCAGCGTTAACCGCCCCGGCACCTATGAAGCCCCCATGCAGGCCACCGTTGAGGAGATGATTTATTCCCAGGAATATGGCCAGGGTATGCCTGAAGGACGCAAACCCAAAGCCGTTATTCCCGGCGGCTCCTCCGCCCCCGTCCTCACCGCCTCCGAAATCGGCGTCTCGCTGGACTTTGACGCCTATCGCCCACTCCATTCCATGGCCGGCTCCGGCGGCATTATTGTTATTGATGACGCTACCTGCATCGTCCGCGCACTGTGGCGCGTGACGCGCTTCTATGCCGAAGAGTCCTGTGGGCAATGCACGCCCTGTCGCGAGGGGCAACCGTGGATGACGCGCCTTCTGCGCAAAATAGAAGAGGGCCATGGGCAGCCCGGGGACTTGGACACTTTGATGGATGTGGCTTCGGCCATCGCCCCCTGGCCCCCCGTCGGTTTGGGGAATACGGTGTGCGCTTTGGGTGACGCCGGCGCTTTGCCTGTGCAGTCTTTTGTGACAAAATTCCGCGAGGAGTTTGAGCAACACATTTCTGAACAACGCTGCCCCTATGGCGACAAACCCTGGGGCGCTTTTGGAGACTTCAAGTGAGTGTTGAAATCATCTTGTTCTTCGTCTTCTCGGTGTGCACGCTCGCAGGGGCCAGTCTCGTCATCTTCGCGAAAAGCCCCCTCACCAGCGCCATGTCCCTCGTCGCTACCTTCTTCTTCCTCGCCGGTATTTATGTGCTGCTGTTCGCCCATGCCATCGCCGCACTCCAAATTATGGTGTATGCGGGCGCCGTTATGGTGCTGTTCCTCCTCGTTATTATGCTCCTCCCCCTGAAGGATGCCCCTCCTCCCCTACGCCTCTCCCCTGCCCGGTGGATAGGCGCCCTCTCTAGCGCCACTGTCCTAAGCATCCTCATCTATGCCTCCCTCCAATGGCATAACTCCCTGGAAACCAATACCACGGGCCAGAATGCCCTCATGTATTTCGGTAACCTGGAAGACATCGGCATCTCCATTTATACCCAGTGGCTGTTCCCCTTTGAGGCACTTTCTCTGCTGTTGCTTGCAGCCATTTTGGGCGCTGTCGTCATCGCTAAGAAACGAATTTAGGAGAAAGCTCGAATGATTCCTGTCACCGCCTGTCTCTTGTTGTCGGCCATGCTGTTTTGCCTGGGAATGTTGGGCTTCCTTCTGCGCAAAAATGCCCTCATCGTCTTCATGAGTGTGGAGCTGATGCTCAATGCGGCCAACCTGGCCTTCATTGGGTTCGCACGTGTACATGGCGACATTACAGGCCACGTCTCTGTATTCTTCGTCATCGCTGTCGCAGCCGCCGAGGCAGCTGTGGGGTTGGCCATCATCATCGCCTTGTATAGAAACCGAAAGACTTTGGACGTTGACGAAGTGCGGTTCATGAAACATTGAATTTGACTGAACTTGACTGAACTCAAAAAGCGAAAACCATGGAAAAGCTCTTCCCGGAATATCCATTCCCGCTTCAGACCCTAGAAAACGGCTTGTGGCTCATCATCGCCTTGCCTCTTTTGGGCGCCTTCATCAACGGCGTCTTCGGCAAAGCGCTCAGCCGCAAGAGTGTCCATTGGGTGGCTTGCGCCTCCGTGGGCGGCTCCTTCTTGCTGTCGCTTCTCGTCATATGGGCACTCGGCAGTGCGAGCGCCTTTGTCCCCAACCCCTTCTCTTCAGATACCGCACGCTATGCACTGTCCGCAGACTATGGCACTTGGTTTTCTGCCGGGGGTTTCAAAGTCAACTTCGGCCTCTTGGCGGACAGACTCTCCGCCAGCATGTTGCTGGTGATTACGGGGGTAGGTTTCCTTATCCACCTCTATTCCACCTCCTATATGGAGCATGACAAAGGTTATGCGAAATATTTTTGCTTCCTTAACCTCTTTGTCGCGATGATGTTAACGTTGGTGTTGGCCGACTCCCTGGTCCTCCTCTTCGTCGGCTGGGAGGGCGTGGGCCTTTGCAGCTACCTGCTCATCGGCTTCTGGTATGACGACAACGCCAAAGCATGGGCGGGCCGTAAAGCCTTCATTACCAACCGAATCGGCGACTTCGGCTTCCTGGTCGCCAGCTTCCTCCTGGTTCTGCTGGTCGCCGCCGCCGTCAAAGAGGCTCCCCAAGGCACCCCCGCCACCTCCTATCGGTTTTCTGTGGGCCTCCATGAAAAAGGCCCCCTGGCTTTCCAAAGCCTGTCCGCCTTGGCTACCACCCTGGTGGCCCAGGATAGCAGCTTAGAGCCCAGCGAGAATGTACCCCCCCTGTTCATCCATCGACACATTGAGACAGGCCCCCTCAAGGGCTATAGCTATGCGGGGGTAATGACGGTGGTCCTGCTCTTCTTCTTGCTGGGCGCCGCAGGCAAAAGCGCCCAACTGCCCCTCTATGTCTGGCTGCCCGACGCGATGGCAGGCCCTACGCCGGTCTCTGCCCTTATCCACGCGGCTACCATGGTAACGGCCGGCGTCTATCTCTTCTGCCGCATCTCCTATCTGGTGGTGCTCTCCCCCTTCGCTATGGCTACCATCGCTGTCGTGGGGTGCCTTACGGCCCTCATCGCCGCCCTTATCGCCTTCGCCCAGGATGATATTAAGAAAATTTTAGCCTATTCTACCGTCTCCCAACTGGGCTTTATGTTTATGGGCATAGGCTGCGGCCTCTTCTGGGCCGCTTTCCTGCATGTCGTGACGCATGCCTTCTTCAAAGCCTGCATGTTCTTGGGCGCAGGCTCCGTCATGCATGGCAACGGCGACGAAACCAATATTAAACGCCTGGGCGGCTTGCGCAAAGAAATGCCTTGGACGGCTTGGACTTTCCTCATCGGCACCTTGGCCATTACCGGCATCGTCCCCCTGTCGGGTTTCTTCTCCAAAGACGCCATTCTCTTCGGACTCGAAACACAGCAACTGGCGGATGTCCATGTGCTGCATACGCTCTATTACCTGGGCCTTGTCGCTGCGGCTTGTACCGCTTTCTATATGGTACGCCTCTATGTGCTGACTTTTGAGGGCCAACGCTCCCCCCTCGCTAAACTCCCCCATGCCCATGAAAGCGCATGGCCTATGACGCTGCCCCTCGGTGTCCTGGCTGTCCTCTCTATTGTAGCCATTCTCCACGGCTTCCCCTATCTGCTGCCTGCCCCTAACGCCTCCCCTAACCAAACCCTTATGGAATTCTATTTGACGCCGGTGTTCGGTTTGGCCAACCGAATCGGCTTTCACGCTCAAACACTGCTGGGAAACGGGCTCGACAAAGCTTCTTGGGAGAGCTTGCTCTGGACAGGTTGGCTTAAAGCCTGGCTCATCGCTTTGGCAAGCGGTGGAATTTCTGCCTTCCTCTATCTCAAGCTGTGGAGGGGGGAGCGCAAGTTCCCTGCCATTTTGGAGCCCTTGCGTCGCTTCGCACAAAACAAATTCTTCGTGGATGAGCTTTATGAGCTTTTGTTCATTGAGCGGGCAAAGGGCCTGGCCAAGGGGCTCTATCGCTATATAGACGCCTTCCTCGTTGACCGCGTCGCCGTACACGGTACTGCGCAAACCGTGGGCTTTGTGGGCAAGGTGTTGTGCTGGTTCCAAAACGGCAACGTCCAGGCTTATGCATCCGCCATCGCCCTGGCGCTGGCAGTTGGCTTGACTTACGCATTGCTTCAGGTGCTCTCGTGAATGCCTCCTCCACGCTGCTGAATTATGTCGTCTTCCTCCCCATGGCTTTCGCTTTGCTCCTCCTCCTCCTCCCGGGCAACGAGAAGGGACAAATACGCTTCGCCACCCTCTTGGGTATGCTGGTTAACCTCGTTACCGGTATTTGGGCCTTTGCTGCTTTCAAGCCTGGAGGCCCTGAGTTCCAACTGGAATACCGCTTGTCCTGGCTGTCGGATTTGGGAATCAGCTATCACCTCGGCGTGGACGGCTTGGCTGTCGCGCTCGTCTTGCTGACGGCTGTGCTGGGACCCTTGGTGGTGTTGTCTTCGTGGCGCTTTGTCGAGGAGCGCGTCAAAGAGTTCCACGTTTGTTTGCTCATCCTCCAAACGGCGATGATGGGGGCCCTGTGTTCTCTGGACGTCATGTTGTTCTATATCTTCTTCGAGGCCATGCTCATCCCCATGTATTTCCTCATTGGGGTGTTCGGCTCCGAGGAGCGTCAAAAGGCCGCCCTTAAATTCTTCCTTTATACCCTTGTGGGCTCCCTGCTCATGCTGCTCGCCTTGCTGTGGGTCTTCTTCTTGTCGGGCCCCGAAGGCACACGCAGCTTTGACTATGCCGCCCTCTATAACAGCCTCATGGATGCCAACCGCGAGGTCAGCCTCTGCATGCAAAACAACGCGCATTGCTCCAACCTCTCCGCCACCGCCGCTGCCTTGCTCCAATGGGGGCCGTGGATGTTTGGGGCCTTCGCTTTGGCCTTCGCTATTAAAGTCCCCATGTTTCCTGTGCACACCTGGTTGCCGGACGCCCACGTGCAAGCGCCGGTTGCAGGTTCCATGGTGTTGGCAGGCGTCCTGCTCAAAATGGGGACTTTCGGTTTCTGGCGCTATGCCATGCCCCTGTTTCCAGCACAGGCCTGGGCCTATCAAAATGTCCTCGTCGCCTTGTCGCTCATCGGCATCGTCTATGGCGCGCTCATGTGCTTGGCACAAAAAGACATCAAAAAACTCATCGCCTATAGCTCCGTCTCGCACATGGGCTTTTGCATGCTGGGCATGCTGACTTTCCAAGCAGAAGGCACCATGGGCGCGGCCTATCAAATGCTCAACCACGGCGTTTCTACGGGTGCGCTCTTCTTGCTGTTCGGCATGCTCTATGAGCGTCGCCACCTGCGTAACATGGCAGACTATGGTGGTATCGCTAAGGCTATGCCTATCTTTACGGTTTTCTTTATCATCATTACCTTCTCCTCCATTGCGGTACCCGGCACCAACGGGTTTGTGGGCGAGTTTCTGGTGCTGTTGGGCACCTTCAAAAGCAACTTGCCGATGTGGGCAGGCATTCTCGCAACCACGGGCGTTATTTTCGGTGCGGCCTATATGTTGTGGGTGGTGCAGCGCGTCTTCTTTGGCCCTGTGACACAACAAGCCAACGCAAGTTTGAAAGACATCAACTTCCGCGAGTTTGTCACTGCGCTGCCCCTCGTGCTTCTCGTCTTCTTCATGGGACTCAGGCCCCAACCCATTTTGGAAGTGCTTTCTCCTTCTGTGGAGCGCTATGTGGCGCGGGTACACCAAGCAAGGCCTAACCCTGAAGCTAAAACCCTCTCCCCCCAAAGGGAAAAGGAAGCTCTTTGGATGCATGTCAGTGCCTTGCCCCCCCCCCAGCCACTACACGTACAACAAGTGGATGATTCTCAACCCCTTCTTGCCAACAACCAACCAGGAGAGCGGCCATGAGTGCTTTTCCCAGCCTGGCTTTCTCCTCCATGCTTTTGCCCGCCATGCCAGCTTCCACTGTCTCTCCTCCAAGCTTTGTCCAGACTCTGTTGCCTGCGGCCATCCTTGCTGTCACAGCCATGTTGCTGATGTTGACAGAAGCTTTTTCGGTTTCAAAGTCACGCAGCTATCAGGCCATTCTTGCAGCCGGGGCATCGGCGGTTGCAGGCTTTCTGGCTTTCCAAAACACCCAGCTTCCCGCTGGATTTATTCTGAATGACCGCGGTGTCGCAGACGGTTTTTCAAGTTGGATAACCCTCATTGCCTGCCTCGCTGCAGGCATGTCTTCGCTGCTGGCTTTGGGTTTTTTCCGCCAACGCAATGCGGAGCGTGGCGAATTTTATGCCTTGCTGTTGTTTGCCGCTGCAGGCATGAGCCTTCTGGCCGTTTCCAATGAGTTGATTACCCTCTTCGTTAACCTAGAGCTTATGTCGGTAGCCACTTATGCCCTGGCAGCTTTCTGGCGACGCGGCAACCGCTCCGTGGAATCCGCTTTCAAATATTTTATTTTGGGCGCCTTCGCCTCGGCCATTCTCATTTATGGCGTCGCCCTTCTCTATGGGGCTACGGGTACTACCCAACTGAACCTATTGCATACCGCTTTGCCCAATGCCCTTAAAACCACCCCATGGCTTAGTTGGCCTGGACTCATTCTGGTGCTGACAGGGCTTTCTTTCAAAATTGCAGCGGTGCCTTTGCACATGTGGACGCCGGATGTTTATGAAGGCGCACCTACGCCTGTTACGGCACTCATGGGCGCTGGGATTAAGGCAGCGGCTTTCGTGGCTTTGGTCCGCGTCGTTCTCCATGTGGGCGACAGCTCCGCCGTGCTTTTGCACATTCTGTCTTTCCTGGCCGCCATTACCATGGTGGTCGGCAACCTCATGGCCATTGCACAACGCAACGTCAAACGCATGCTCGCCTATTCTTCTATTGCGCACGCAGGCTATATCCTCATCGGCGTTGCGGCCCTGTTCACCACAAGCCATTGGGGCAATGACGTCGGCGTGCTCAGTGTCACAAAGGTTGCTACCCCAACCATCGAAACGCTGCGTCCCGCAGCTTTGCAAGGCATTCTCTTCTATCTGCTCTCTTATGCCATTACTGTTGTTGGGGCTTTCGGAGTCCTCGCCGCCATAGAGAAACGCGAAGACGATGGCGCAGCCGATGCTTGGGATTTGAACAGACTTTCTGGGCTTGCAACGCGACGTCCGGGGTGGGCCTTGGCAATGGCCTTGTTCATGTTCTCCATGGGAGGCATCCCATCCACCATTGGCTTCTTGGGAAAACTCTATTTGTTTAAGGTCGGCATCAGCGCAGGCCTCATCGGCTTGTCTGTTTTGGGTGTCTTAGCCAGTGCAGCAGGCATGTATTATTATTTGCGCGTCATAGTTTATATGTACATGAAACCCTCCCCTGAAACAGAAATAGGCCTACGCCACTGGTCCACCGAGTTTGTCCTGGCTGTCTCTGCTGTGGCCGTCATTCTGCTGGGCCTCCTCCCAGGCCCATTGCTGGACTGGTTGAGCCAGGCAGCTTTGTTTATCCCCAACTAAAAAACCAAGCCGGTGTCCCCCCCTTTGGAAGGATTGAAACCCCAGACTCCCCCCCTGCATTGCGGTTGGAGCCGGCGTGCTTAAGCATGCTTGTGTTGCAGGCAGCAGAGCCCAACCCGTGGAGCATTTCGCAAGTGTCTCCAAAATGAGTGGCGCCCATTCTATGCGGGAAAAAAGAAGGCGGCCCGATGCGTAGCACCAGGCCGCGGATACGTCTGAAATGCAGCGAGACTGCTGAAATGGTGGGGGGAAACCAGTTCAGCTCGAATGCACTGCTGATCCCTACATGAAGCATATTATGCTCCATGTCAAGCCGAAACGAATCGGCTTTTAAAAAAACAACTAAGCATTCATTTTTTATGCGTATTTTTATGCACATTTTTTGTGCAACCCGCACATTGCACCTAGGCTCTTCCCTTCTCAGGAGCTGACTTTTGAAGGCCAAAGCCCCCTTTGGTTTCCAAGGGCTTCCTTGGGGCCGTCACTTGGGGAGTGGGGGTTTATGTTGCGCGCAGCTTTGGGCGTTTGCGGCTATACAAACGCCATGGCCGCTTCTCCTTCTGAATTCAACCTGCGCAGCATGGCTGTTGGCCTTCTCGTCGCAGCGCTCATCGGTTGCGCCTATCCCTATATTGTTTTGAGAATCGGCTTTGGCCCTACCATTTCTGTCGTCAGCGCTTTTTTGGCTTTCCTCTTTTTGCAGGGCATTGGCCTCGTTACCGGGAAAGCCAGCAATTGCCGAGAATATAATTTGGTGCAAACCGCCGGCACAGCCTCTGCACAATCCGCCTTCATGTGCGTGGTATGGGCGGCTTTTGACTTGCTCAACTCAAAACCCGAGTTGGGCTTTCATCTTTCTCCAACGCCTCTGCAAGTTTTCATTTGGATGACTTTGGCCGGCATGCTGGGCGTGCTGCTTGCAGTGCCTTTGAGAAAACATTTTATTGACGAGGAAAACCTGCCTTTCCCGGATGGAATCGCCGCAGGGGAAACCCTCAAAATATTGGACGAGGACAGCCTGCAAGCCAAAAGCAAGCTGCGCATGCTTGGCGTTGGAGGAGGTATCGGAATTCTCTCAACATGGTTTCGCGACGGCAAACCCGCGTGGATTCCTGAAACACTGTTTTTTGGAAGCGCCCTAAAATCCCTCAACGTCGGTTTCGCCTTCAGTTCCCTCTCCTTCGGCTCCGGCCTCATTATCGGCATGCGCGTCGCAGCCGCCATGGGCATAGGCGCCCTGCTGGGTTGGTTTGTGTTGCCTTTTGTCCTGCTTCGTCAAGGGTGGATTGCATCCGCTACTTTTGCCGAAACCCTCAAATGGACCATGTGGCCGGCCACAGGACTTATGGTATCCGGCGGAATCACCACTCTGTTGTTGCATGCCCCCAAACTTGCCAAAACTTTCAGAGAGCTTTATCGCGCACCTCTTTCTGTACGCAATGAGGTTCCACTCCTATGGGTTTTCGTCGGCTCCCTGGGGCTGGCCAGCGCTTTGGCTGTGGCCCAGCATTTCTTCTTCGGCATAGCCTTTTGGGAGTCTGCCTTGGCCATAGGTGTTTCTGTCTTGCTCATGTTGGTGGGGACTCGCGTCTTGGGCGAAACCAACTGGGCGCCCATTTCTGTCATGGCCAACCTTGTCCAGGCGCTTTTCGCGTTCTTCTCACCCCATTCCATCGCCACCAACATGGTGGCCTCCGGCATGTCAGGCAGTATTGCCGGCGGCGGCGAGCACCTGATGCAGGACTACCGTGCGGGGAAAATTGTGGGCGCTAACAACCGCTCGCTGACATTCATGCAACTTTTGGCAACACCTGTGGGCGCTTTGGCCATCTCCATCGTCTACCCCCTGCTCAAAGCCCAATACGGCATTGGGCCCAACCAATTTGGGCTTGCACCCGAGTTGCTTCCTTCCTCCACAACGGGCCTCACTTCCCCCATCAGCGTCAAATGGGCCGGCTTTGCTGAGTTGCTGTCGGGCGGCATTCAACACCTCCCCCCCTATGCCCTACACGCCCTCTTCATAGGGGCCCTGCTGGGCCTATTGCTAAGCCTCCTCCAAAAATATGCCTCCGCCAATACCCCCTCCGCGACAAGCTTGGCCTTGGGCTTCCTCATTCCGGCCCAATACATATTGCCCATGCTATTGGGCGGGGCCTGCCAATATGTATGGAAACGACAATCCCCCCGACAAGAAGCCGCGCTTTGTGTGCCGCTTGCGTCCGGGCTCATTGTGGGAGAGGCTTTGCTTGCACTTGCTATCCCCCTGTTACACCTTATCAACCTATTTTAGCTAAACTGTTCTAGGCAAAAAATACCCTTTGCGTCTAACCTAGAGGCCAGGGGTATTCTGTTTAACAAGACACGTTATGCTCGTTTCTCATGAGGATTGACATGAAAACTCACTTTTTTAGTTGGGCCGGAGTGTTGGTTGCAGCGTCAATGGTTTTGTCCTTGGGGTGCGCCTCTCAAAAAGCAGCAAAAAGCGCACCTGCTGTCTCTCAACAGAAGGTTGAAAACCTCGTGCACTTTGACGTGGCTTCTTGCCAAAAACCTTCGGGTATGGTCTCTGGAATCACCAACGAAGAAATTATTTTGGGGGGAATGCTCTCTGTTCAGCCGGCCATTCTTGAGTGTTTTGTTCCCCCTCAAAATCGACAAGACAATCAAAACATCCAGGTGAAACTCGCCGCGTCCGTCGGCAGCCAAACCACGCTTTATAAAGTTGAAGGAGAAAATCTCAGCCCTTCAGGTATCTCCTGCATTGAATCCGCCCTCGCCTCCTTGCAGTTTCAGTTGCTCCCTTCAGAAGAAACCAAGCCATCCGCCAGCATTGCCATCAATTATCCTGCCAATTCCCCACAAGTTGTTTTCGGCATCAGCGAGGCTTCGGACGCCGTTGGACATGTGCGTTTGGCCATAGGCCAAGCTTGTCATTGTTTTGCTCCCATGGAAAATATGGGCATTGCCGAAATATCCATGGCACTAACTGTGGCCCCCAAGCGGCCTGCCAAAATTTCTCTCTCAAGCAACAACCCCAGCATTCAGGAAATGGCTGCCTGCCTCACCGAGGAAATTTCAAAACTGCAACTTCAAGCTTCGCGCGGCGAATTGGTGTTGGAGCGCGTTCCTCTGCAATTTATCAACTCTAAGGCAAAAGACTTCCCCATTGAAGCCAAGCCTGAGTTGTTGTTTCTGCATGCAGACGGCTTGCGCACGCAAAACGCTTCCTTGCTTGCTTTGCGTTCAGGAGAAAAAACTCAGGCCAGTGCAATCTATCATCAACTGGCTTCTAAATATAAAGCACGCCCCAATTCTGTCTCTGTGCGCGACTTAAACACAAGCTGTGAAAACCTCGTCAAAGCCGATGAAGCATGGGTCGCCGCCATAGAAGCACAATTCGAGTTGGACAAACGTGTCGCAGACATTGCTGCACAGCTTCGCTCCGCGGATGCTCGTTGGGAAGCGGCAGCCAACGCGGCAAGCAACATTGTCCCTGAGTCTCGCACCGCCTTGGTTGAAGCCCAAAAAACCCTTAGCTCAGATAAAAATACCTGCTCCAAAAAAACATTGAGCACGCCACAGCCTTTGAAATCGAAACCTTCGAAACGTCGCCGTTAAACGCTATGGCTCAAAAGCTTGCACCTTGGGCAAGGGTGCTTGGTCAAGCACTTTAAACTGCCGAGCATCCTTCGCTTCAAAATGCCACCACTCCTTCCGGTTGGCAATGAAACCCTCCGCCTCCATGGCTGCTTTCAGTTTGTCACGGTTTTGGGCGGCCGTCTTCGAAATGCCCAAGGTGGCGCCTTGACGCGCCCTGGGGCTAAATTCATCAAAAGGCGTCGGCATTTCAAGCTCAATACCTTGGGCGTCTGCCAGAGTTAAATCTACGGCCGCACCTCGGTTGTGGTGAGAGCCTGTTTGAGGGTTCGCTACAAAACCAGGCTTTGGAAAAAGTTTCCACATCTCTTTCTGTATGGCCAAAGGCCGGTAACAGTCCCAAAGCTTGAGCCTCAACCCCTCCTTGGCCAGGCGCTCAGCAACACGAGACAAACGCTCAGCAACACTCCTGCGCAACAAACAACACGCCTCCGGAGGATAGAGGGCGCGGCCAAGAAAATTGTCTTCTCGTGCATAACGCAATTCTATGACAACATTGGGAATGTGTTTTGCCACATCTACCAAAGGCTCCGTGGCATAGCCCCACAAGGGAAAACCCATCAGCAAAAAAAATGGCGTTCTCAATCCTTATACCTCGTTAAATCTGCTATCCCCGCCTGAAGAAAACCACGCCTCCTCAAACGGCAACTTTCACATTCCCCACACGCAAACCCACGCATGGACGGCGCATAGCAACTGTGGGTCATAGAATAGTCCACCCCTAGCTCAACTCCCCTTTGGATAATTTGTGCTTTGGATAAACCCGCTAAGGGCGTGTGAATATGAAAGTGCGTGCCTTCAACCCCTGCCTTGGTGGCAAGTCCAGCAAGCGTTTCAAATGCCGATACAAACTCCGGCCTGCAGTCTGGATAGCCACTGTAGTCCACCGCGTTAATCCCTAAAAAAATATCCTGCGCCCCCTCTACCTCCGCAAACCCCAAAGCCAACGCTAGGAAAATGGTGTTGCGTGCAGGGACATAGGTGATGGGAATACGTTCATTGGGAGCCGGCTCTTCCATGGGCACGGGAAGTTCCGACGTCAACGCTGAGCCCCCTATTTCTCGAAGAGAGCATTGCAAAATGCGCAAAGGTACCCCAAAAGAAGCTGAAATACGCTCGGCTGCCTTCAGCTCAATGGCATGTCTTTGTCCATAATCAATGCTCAGACATAAAGGCGAAAACCCTTGCGCGCGCGCAATGGCCAAACAGGTGGTCGAGTCCAACCCCCCTGAGAAAAGAACAATGGCCTTCTTCATTCTTTCCGGATTCCTTCTAGGTAATAAACCACATCATCCTTATAGCAATTTTCCGGGCAGCCCTGTTCAGAAGGGGTCACTACCACATGAGCAAGCAAAGTTCCACACGCACGCACTGCGTCAAAACCACCTGGTATGGGACCAGGTGGAAAAACGTTTTCCCCATCAACCATAGGAATGCCTTCCCTCAAAACAATGCCGCACCTATTCGCTGTACTCAGCTCATTTGAAGCAGACTCAGCAGGAGATTCGTCTTCTTCAACAAGAATGCCTTCTCTCAAGGAAGGGCGTGGACATTGGCCATTGAGCAACTCGTTTTGTGTTTTGCTCAGCAATACCACATTCAGTGTTTCGACGACGTCTGTGTTGCAAGCTTCACAGTCAGATATAAAACTACGCTCAGCTATATAGACGGAAACCATATTTTGACCATCAAACTGAGCTGTACGGTGGATGCTTTGGTAGATGAAATAGCCATCCGAAAGGTTGCTCTCCAAACGAAAGCGCCCTTTAAACCCAAAACTGCTTTCATCGGCCATATCGGGCCTGCATTCGGCTTCAATCAAAGCGGTGGAGGCAGAAAAGTCAAACAAGCCCACTTCCACTTCTCCAGGCAATACGGTTGTGCACGCCAACCCCAAAAACAAGGCAAAACAGCACAGCAGCTTCATGAAATGCTTCTTTGCGATAAAGACCATTGCCCAAAAACATCCAACATATGGTCAACAATGCCCTTAAATGCTGCACTGGTTTTCAGCCTCTCTCCAGGCTCACGGAAGGCAAGTTTTGCATTCTCTCCTTCCAGTGCAGCAAGTACGCGGCCTGCTGCCATCACCGATGGATAGGCCACAAACGCCTCCCGAACAGCCGACAGCCAAGCTTCACTTTCTCTAGACAAGCCATATCGCCCTGAAAGCACAAGAGCTAAGGCCGTCACATAGCCAAGTTCTGCCAAACCAAAGTGATTCAAAGCCTCTTGTCCAAAAACCAACACATTCCCTGCTGCCAACCAGGCGTTAAAACCACCTCTGGCATCCAAAACCAAAACCAACTCTTGGCCACCCAACTGCAAAACAACATTGCGAAGAGCTTGATAGATTTTGGGCAGAGAAGATTCTGTCAGCAACACCGCATCCTCAGGAGGAGGCAGGGCCGCACTGTATTTTATGGGTAACTTTATGGATGCTCCTAAAAGCATGGCCGAAGGCTCCGAAGATGAACTCAATACTGCAGCCAACTCATGCGCCCAGCTCAAAAACTTGCCTTCTTCCCGCTCGCGAAACACAAGGGATAGCGCTTGCCACATTTCAGGCTCTGCCCAATTCTCCCTCAAAAGATTGAGTTGCGCGGCAACCCACAAATCCTTCATCTCCGGCAACGAGACTCTCTCACAAAAATCCAAAAGCTTTTTTGTCAAAACCAACGGTGGCCTTTCTCCCATTTCAAGAAACTGCCAACCATAATCAAAAACCTGAGCCACATTTGCACTCACCATGGCATTCGACAATTGGTCTGCAACGGATTGCGTTAATTCGTCTTCAACAGATAACGCCAATTCATCCTCAATGGACTGCATGAATTCGTTCGAAAAAGATTGCGTTAATTCATCCTCGAAGGATTGAGCCAATTCATCCTCAATGAATTGAGCCAATTCGTCCTCAGTGGATTGCACCTTATCCACCATGAAGTGCGTTTTTTCCTCTGCGAATTGCGTCTTGTCCAAAATGAGACGCGTTTTTTCCTCGGAGGACTGCGCTCTGTCTTCCATAGGTTGCGTTGACTGGGCTGCAGAAAATTTTTCAAAGCTCAATTGCACACGCAACTTTTGTATTTCCGGATGGTCTGGAAACTGCGAAACAATTTCGGATGCTTGATGGAAACGGTTGCTTTCAAAAAAAGCCGTGGCCAAACGCAGCATACGCTGAGTCCATAAACCATCAGGAAGCATGCTTGGAAACTCTCTTCGCGTTTGGGAAAGCAACTGCTCAGCTCCATCCAAATCGCCTGCCTGCTCCATCGCATCTGCCGCATGAAGCCACCAGCGAGCTTTTAAATCACCACTCACCATATCGGCAGCACTTTTCCAGGCATTGGCTGCCTCCAAGAAACACCTCAGAGCACGGTTGACTTGCGCAACCAAAAGCCAACCTTTCGTCGTCGGCCGCAAACTTAAAGAAGCGCTCGCCGCATTCAAAGCTTCTTCGAATGCCCCTGAATTTTGAAACCCATGGGCTGCTTCCAACAGCAACTTGGCCGCCGCTTCCCCTGTCGTTTTCGCAGCACGCCTTAACAATATTTGCGATAAGCCACGAACGTTCCCCTGCTCCTTCCATATACGCTCCAAGCCCTCTAAGGCTTTGAGCGAAAACACTTCTCCCCCCTTTGAGCTCAAAAACTCAAACGCCTCTATGGCACCCCCAACGTCCCCTTGAGATTCTTTCCCCTCTGCCAATTCCATCCACGCCTGATAAATCTCCGGCAATAATTCTTCAGGAGAACGCTGAGTCAAAATGGGCAGAACACCTCCCAAGGATACCCAGTCTCCCTTTTGTCTGCTCACTTGCGCCTTGACTTGCAATGCCGCCAAATTCTGGCCGTCTAAGAAAAGCGCCTTGTCAAGCAAAGACAAACTTCGCCCTAAGTCATCTTTGACAAGAAGCGCTGCGTCTACCAGAGATTGTGCCCCCTTCTCTCCACCAACAGAATAAGCATAGCGCTCCCGCAAACCAAGCTCTTCTTCCACCATCCCCATCTCAGATAATGTCGCTGCTGTGCGGTTGAAAACCCCTTCATCCGTGGAATTCAAATGAAACAACAACTGCAAAGCAGCAAGACCTTTGTCCTTGAGTCCCTCCATCTTCGAGGCAGCATCCAAAAGAGCAAAAGCTTCTTCACCCTGAGCCCGCTGCGCTATTACCAGACGGATATGGTAGAGATTTTCTAGGTCCCCTTGCTTGACATAAACCTCTTCCAACCCAGATAAAGCCGCTTTCCCAAAATCACTCTCAGGCGCAAGCTGCCATGCCCGCTTCAACGCATCTTCCGCCTCACCAAAGGCCTGGCTCTCCTTCGCCGCCTGAGCAACACGCACCCAAAGCCCAGCCTGCTCCTCTGCGCTCAACCCTGAGCTTTCTAAACGCAACAAGCGCATGTCAAAAGGCTGGGCAGCTTGGGCTCCCCCAGACTGAAACGCTAATTCAGCCCGAGCACGTAGCCCCTCTACGTCATCGGGTACCCTCTCTAGTAAGCCGTCATATGCAAAAGCGGCCCCTACCCAATCCCCTGCCTTCATTAAAACCGATGCCCGCTCCCTTAAAAGTGAAAGCGCCTCCCCTTCTTCAGAATGCTCTGCGCGCTCCGCCAATAACGTGGAAAGCTTGAGAGGGTTTTGCTCAAAACGCTTCTTAAGCCTCAAAAAAGCACGGTCATCCTCAGGGCGTATTTCAAAAGCAAGCTGCTCACATCGCGCCGCTTCCTGTCGCTCGTCCCATTGCTCAAAAATGTCCGCCGCCTCTAAAAACCTCACCAACCCCTGCTCCGAAGGCTCCACCTCGGCTCGCCGCGCCAACAACTTGGCCAAACTTAGCCCTTCCCCCCGCTCTTTTAAGAATCCACAGTGCCTCTCAAAAACAGAGTGCAAAGGACTTTGCTTGAGCAAGCATCCGTCAAACTCTGAGGCCTTGTCGTGCTGCCCCAGCTTGTGAAGCTTGTCCGCAACGCACAGCAACAAATCCATGTCGTCTGGTGCAGCAGCACGCGCAGCCAACAAAGCCGAAACCGCCTGGACTTCACACCCGTGGGTTTTCTCCCATATTTCTGCAGCCCGCATCAGCAAAGCAGCACGCTCACCCTCCGCAGACAAAACAGCCAAAGTTTCAAAATAAACTGCCGTCTCTTCCTGGCGGTTTTGGCTTTCCAAAAATACCAAAAATCGCTGCTCTGCCAACTCAAAGCGAGGACGCAAGTGGAGAGCCGACTTTAACGCTTCTTCTTGTTTGTCGAATTCACCAAGCTCCTGATAAACATCTGCGAGCGCTACCAGAGACTTCGCTTTCTCTTCCTGCTCCGGTGCGCTTTCTATGCGACGTAGCTGCCACAATACTTTGGTTTGAGAGCGTTCTACTCTTTGAGCTGCTTGGCACCCCAAATCAGCAACCACCCATTGAGGTGAAAGCCTCCATGCCGCTTCTAAATAACCTAAGGCCTCCTGCCAAGCCTCCTGCTTCTCTATAACCAAACGCGCTTGCCGAATATAAAACTCCGCAGCTTCCTGCTTCCTCCCCTCGTCCTCACAAAGCTCGGCCATGGCCTGAAGCGTACGTAAAATTTCGTGGGTGTTTCCCAGGGACTCTTGCGCTCTGAGTTCTTCTTCCCATGCCTCTAACGCACCTTGAATATCCCCCCCCTTTAGGCGCAGCAGCGCAAGCTTGTTCAAATGCTTGGCAGCAAACTCCGGCTGGTTGAGCGGACGAAGCAAAGCCACGTGCTCTTCTTGCAGGCTCCGCACATCTTCAGCTGTTTTTTCTGCCAACAAAAACAAGCTGCCACCTAAAGACGCATTTTGAAATTCAAGGAAAGCCTGTCGTGCAAACGCCAATGTTTGGCCCAGAAAACTCTCCCCCATCACCTGTTGCTCAAAATGTTTGAGCCAAAAAACCATCCCCGCTTCTGTCTTTTGAGGAGCAAGCAAAGCCACCATTTTGTTGAGTGCCGGCAAACATTGAGGTGAAGAGGCCAGAATGTCTTCCAAAACAAGTCTCGCTTCCTCTGTTGCTCCAGCCGTCTCCAAAACATCTGCCAAATAGAGTTTGGCCTTCTGACTTTCTTCGGGGAATGCAGACACATCCAAAGAATGGGCCCACTGCCTGACAATGGGCAACGCTTCTTCTACTGCACCCTTGAAATAAAGCAGTTGGGCAAACCGACTCAATTCCTCCCCTTCAGCAGGATGGAGTTTTTGCGCCTCCCTCAATAAATGCAATTCTCTGCCATCATCGCCCAACTTCTGCGCCCATTGCGCCGCATATCTCAACAAATTCGCCGCCTCAATGGAGGAAGCTGTTTTCGCCGCTGCCTCCAGGAAACCAATGGCCTCTTGGAATTCATCCTTTCGGGCCAAAAGCTCTGCAAGTCTAACCCGCAATGCCTGGCTCGAATTCCCCAAAACAATGGCTCTTCGAAACGCGGCTTCTCCCGGAGCAGGCCAATTTAACTTGTCCAAATAAACATGGGCCAACTCTTCATAAAGCAGCGCCGCCTGTGCCTTTGGCGCACGAAGCGCCTCTGTGGAAAGCACCTCAGATAAATTCTCAAAGTCGCCAACCTCTCTCAAACAACGTTTATAGCCATTCAGCGCCGTTTCATTGGATGGAGACAATGCCAAGGCTGCATCAAAAGCTTGGCCTGCCTCGGCAAGCATGTTCCTCGCCTCCAAAGACTCAGCACGCGCCAACAAAGCTTCAATGCGCAACGCATTGGGGCCTTGCTGCGCCGCTTGGGAAAAAGCCTCTTCGGCTGCAACAACATCTCCTTCTTCAGCCTTTTTGCGCGCCAAACACATCCAAGCCTGAGAGCGCACAGCCTCTGAAATGGGCAATTGGAGCGCAAGCTCCCAAGCTTGTATATTCCAGGCAGCTTCAGGTAGTTGCGCCAATATCACCACTCGGTCAGCTGCTTTCTGAAGGACAACATTGTCAGATATTCCTGCAGCTATGGCTTGTTTCCAACATACCAACTCTTTGCCAAATGCTCCAAGCTCACATTCAACGTCCGCAAGCTGTACCCAGAGCTCCACAGGAGGCGAAGCAAAAAGAAAACTGGCTTGCTGCAAATCCTCTTTGGCTTTTGTGAAGTCACCCATGGCCATATGGAGGTTTGCTCGCTCCCAAAACCAAAAAGCTTTGGGTTCCCCTAAGGAGCCGTGAATGAGCGTCTCTAGCCAAAGTATCTTTTCTGAGCCAGTCGCTTCATTGCGAGCATATTTCCAAAGCAACTGTGGCGCCCAAGCATCTCCTGCTTCTTCAGAAAAGGCTTGGCGAAGCAATTCAACAATGGACGTTCGGACTCCCAGCGAAAGCGACGCTTCAATGTATTTGCGCCGCATCGCCTTGGACTCTTCTTGAGGCACCAATGGCCACAACTTCTCCAGGCATTCAACTTCAGCAGGAACATTCCTCGTCAGTTGAAAAAGCAACACAGCCATTCTCAACAACTCGACGTCTTGCGAAATATGAGGCAAGCATATTTCAACCAGCTCAGCCGCCCGCTTGTTTTGAGCAAGCGCATGGGCGCAAAAAGCAGCGCGCCGGGCAACTTCAATGCGGTTTATGGCCAAAAAAGCGCGCTCTTGTTCTGTGGCGCCCAGCAAAATTTCGCAGTCTTCCAAAACAACAGCCGGCTCCACTTTCTGCGTCAACAGACTCCTTCTGAGTCTGGCAGCCAACAACAAGCCATTGCAGGCAATGGCCTTCGTCAAAAGCTCCACCTCCTCAGGCTCTCCAACTTTTAACTGAGCAGCCGCCCAATAGCTTTCAGCAGCTCTCGTCGGCTCCGTGGTTCGAGCGGCACACTCGGCCCAAAGCCGCGCGGCTTCTTGAGTGTCACCACTGCTCTGTGCCATTCTCGCCATCTGCTCCAAAGCATAGGCCGCCTCAGGACTGTTGGGCGCTACCTCAATGGCCGCCTGCAAACGCTGCACTGCCAATACCTGTTGGGACAAATCCAAAAGCTGCTGCGCACTTTGGAAATAAAATAAGGCCGCCTCGCGAATACGGCCCGCTTCACCCAAAGCTTGTGCTCGTTGGTTCCAAAAATCGGCCAACTCCGCATAGGCAGCTTGACTGCGCAACATGGCTTCCAACTTGCCAGCCAACTCATCGTCCAAACGCCGGTGCACAAAAGCCTCTGCATAACACTGCCGGGCAGCCTCTTTGTCTCCTAAACCCTCATGGGCCTTCCCTAACTGCGCACGTATTTTGGCAACTTGCTCCGGCTTGCCGGCTGAAGAAGGAAGCGCAAGCCATGTCTCCAAAGCTTCTTTGGCCACATCCGCCCGCTCACACCTCCATGCCAATTCAACAAGCTCTGAAAGACTGCCCGGCTCTTTGGTCCAAAAAGCCGTTTTTCGAAGCACTTCTAGGGCTTCTTTCTTGCGGCCCAACCTTGTTTCGAAAACAAAAGCCAACTCTCGAAAAGCTTGTGTCGCCATGGGCTTGTCTCCCTGACGAAACGCAATGTCACCTCGCTTTTCCAAAACGACAACCAGTGCAGACATGTCATGCTGCAAGCGAAGCAAATGGCTGAGTTCTCCAAGCAACACCACATCTTCAGAGTCTTCTTGAAGCACCGCATTTAAAGAGGTGATGGCCAGAGGAAAATCACCCACGGTTTTCGCAGATATGGCCAAACGTCGGTGCAACAAAACCTTCTTGCGGGTTTCTGTCTCTTGCAACACCAAATTCCGCAATGCCTTGCAAACCAATGCACCGTTTTGCATCGCCTCCGCAAGCGACAACAAAGCCTCCAGAATGGGACGGTGCATCGGCATGGCATCAAATGCTACCAAAAGCAGCTTGAGGGCACGCTCGGGGTTGCTCAAAGGCCCGCGGTAAAGCTCTGCCGCCTCCATCAAAAGCTCTGTCCGCTTTTGAGGAATATTGACGAAGGAAACAGCACGCTCACACAAATCGGCAAGCTCTGCCAACTTGCCGGCATTGCGAAACTTCGGCAACAACTCTTCGAACAAGGCCATGTCCGACGGCTCCAAAAAGAGCGCTGCTTCCAAGTGTGTCTGCGCAAGCCCCGGGTTTTCCATTCGCGTCTGGTAAAGACGCGCCAATGCGCGGTGCGCATGCGAGGCCATTCTTCGGTTTTCCGGCAGCTGCGGCGAAGGGCCCAGCAACTCAATGGCCTGTTGGTATGCTGTCAGGGCCTCCGGTGAATGCCCCAATGCCTCGGCTACGCGCCCCTGGCTTAGCAGGGCTTGCGCAGAATTCGGTAAAAGAGAAACCGCCTCACGGTAGCGAAGCAGCGCGTTTTCAGGCTGCTTGAGACCCTCCTCCCAAACCCTCCCTGCCCATAGGTTAGCCTCGCCTACAAGCGGAATGTCATGACGCAATAAGGCCACTTGACGCAACCTGTCCAAGGTTTTTAATGCCCGCAAATGCTCGTCCCCTTGGAAACACAATTGCCCAAGACGCAACAAGGCCTCCGGGTGGTCCGGCAAAATGCGAAGCGCTGCTTCACAATGCAACCTGGCTCCAGCCAATTCCTCTGAAGACATGGCGCAAAGCCTGGCCAGGTGCGTATGCGCATGCGCTACCTCAATGCTGTCACGCGAAAGCGCTGCAAGACGTCGATAGGCACGTATGGCGCCGGCCCTGTCTTCCGCTGCGCCACAGGACTCTGCCAAAGCCCTCAACGAGGGCACATGGTCCGGCCGTATCCCCAAAGCTTCATGCAATGCAGCAACCGCTATTTGCGGCGCTTGCTCCTTGCATAAACGTACAGCGGCCGTCGCTGCAAAAAAAGCCGACGTCTCTTCCTGGTTCTTTCGGGCCAACTGGCACAACTTCAAAAAACATTCCCCCGCCTTGACAACTTCACCTCGCTTTTCGCGAATGACGCCTTCTGCCCACAAGGCCGTTGCGGACTGCGGCCTTCGACGCAAAAAAGACTGTGTCAAGTCCAAAGCAAATTCGTGCGCCTGGGGTTCGGCTACCATCAAACTCAACAAGCGCTCCACCGCAAAAGGGTGCGCCTCCATCGCATCGCCAAGCTTCAAATAGGCATTGCGCGCTTCTTCCAACTGGCCATTCGCCAACAAACGCTCTGCGTCGGCAAAAGCACGCGCGCCTTCAAGGTTCAACAACAGGGACTCATCTGGAAACAGCAGCGGCGGCATCCCCCCTGCTGAAAATTTTAGCCTAATCCCCTTCGCGTCTATGCCGGCCTCCGCTAGCCGCGCCATCTCTAATGAGGGAATACGGTAGCCCCTGGAAACCGCTGCCCTCTCCACTAAAACCGGTAAAATGCGCGTCGTAAACCCGTGTACCCCCTGTAGACGGACTTCCGGTAACATCCCTGAAGCCTCTAATGCCCCTACCAATTGCACCGCTAAACGCGGTATGGGCATGGCTATGTAGGCATAAAGACGAAAGTCGTAAAAATAAACCGCCAGCGTCTCCCCATCCCCATCAAACGCCAGCTTTAACGTAAACGGCGCTGCGTTCACCCAACCTTGCCCCTCTATAAAACCATTCCGAAAATCCAGCGAAAAATCCCTTATCCCCGCAAAACGCGACAACAACTCCTGTAGCCGACGCAACACTACCTGCGCGTCCACTTGTAACGTCAAATATCCAAAGTGCAGCTTCTTCTTCTGAAAACGCGCTACGCCCCCCGTCAGGTTCAACGGAAAACTCACATCCGGAATCTGTAACGCAAAATCCGAAATGTGGACGCCCGGCCCAAACTCCATCGGAGGAAAGCCTACAAAGGCCCGCCTGTCTATTAAACGCAACTCTGGCCCTATGGCCAGCGCCTCAGCTTGCTTCTCAGTCTCAGTTGCCATCGCTCACGTTAATGCCTGTTTCAGCAGCACAGTCAGGGGAAAATTTAAATTTATCTTCGCTTTTTTTTAGCAAAATGTCAGGAAATCGGCTGCATGGGTTTACACCTTGTGCGTCTTATTCCCCTTTTCTAATTGTTTCAACGCCTTAACAACCCTCCCCTTATCTAACCTCCTGTGGGCACTCCCTTCTCCCCTCCTTCTCCACATCCTCTCATAAAATACATTAAATATGAATACCCGAATGTCCTTAGCCCTAGGGGAAAAACAGGGGCTAAGGAGAAACCACCGGCACTTCTTGCGTCGGCTCTGCCGGCGTAGGGGACTCTTTCATGGGCATTCCCTTGGGCTGCCACCTTAAGTCCGTGGGCCCCTCCGTGCGTAAAAAAGGCTTCCACTTCGTAAAACGCTTTCGGCCTACCCCCTTCACACGCAACAAGTCCTCAGCACGTTTGAAGGGCTTCTTCTGCCGCCATTCTATTATCCGCTCTGCAAGTATGGGGCCTATGCCGGGCAACTCACTCAGCTGCGCCGCCGTCGCTTCATTCAAATTCAATTGCCCCGCCAAGGCCTCCCCCCTCCTGTTCAACAAAGGCTCCGGCCCCTTCGCCCCCACCGCTGCCCCTATCCCTAGAAAAAAAAGACATAGCCAAAACTTCTTCGCCCTCACCACCTTCTCCAACACCTTCTTCACCGGCTCCTCCTTCATGCTCTGTCCCCCCCCCCTCATGGCAAATGCAGGTTTTAAGCCAAGGGGTAACCCCACCCTAAAGGACTGTAAACTGCTGCATTGCGCCCCCCCCTCCACCCCGCTTTCTTATGAAGCGCCGGTCTCATCTGTGGACGGGGCGTCTCCAATAGTCGCTTCGCCCCCCCCACCACCGGTTTCTATAACAGGGGTATCCTCAACGTCGGCTCCACCCTCCCCCTCTGCTGCACTGGCTTCCTCCGCTATTTCAGGCAAACGCGAAACCCCCGCCACCTTCTCCTCGTTCTCCAATGCAATGAGGCGTACGCCCTGCGTGTTGCGGCCTATGACGGAAATCTCTTTGGCTGCCATCCGAATCAGCGTCCCCGCGTTCGTCATCAGCATAATCTCATCGTCGTCTTTAACTTGTATCAAACTCACCACTTGGCCGTTCCTCGCCGTGGTTTTTATGTCAATAATGCCCTTGCCCCCGCGGCCCTGTTGGCGGTATTCGGACTCCTTCGTACGCTTGCCAAAACCACGCTCCGTCACCGTCAATAGGGTGGCACCCTTCTCCACTACCTCCGCCCCTACTACCTCGTCACCCTCTTCTAGGGTAATCCCCTTCACACCATAGGCCACACGCCCCATGGAGCGTACGTCCGTCTCCGCAAAACGAATGCTTAACCCCTGCGCCGTTGATAACAATACATCCTTCTCGCCGTCCGTCAGCTTCACCGCTACCAAACCGTCACCCTCCTCTATGCCTAAAGCAATAATGCCAGAGGAGCGTACGTTGGAGAAAGCGGACAAGTCCGTGCGCTTCACCGTCCCCTTCTTGGAAACAAACAAAACAAAAAGGTGGTCGGAAAATTCCTTCGCTACCAAAACCTGCGCCAGCTTCTCCCCCTCGGCCAATTGCAAAAAATTCACAATGGGCTTGCCGCGAGAAGCACGCGAGGCCAAAGGCAGCTCGTGTACCTTCAACCAATAAAGCTTGCCGCGCGTGGTGATGGGCATCAAAAACGAGTGCGTGCTGGCAATAAATACGTCGGTAATGAAGTCGTCCTCTTTCGTCGTCGCCCCCATCTTCCCCCGGCCACCCCGCCTCTGCGCCCGGTATTCGGAAAGCGAGGTCCGCTTTATGTAGCCGGCGTGCGAAAGCGTCACAACCATGGGCTCGTTGGCAATCAGGTCTTCCGTCGACAACTCGCCCGCCTGCGCAATAATTTCTGTGCGCCGCTCGTCGGCATAACGCTCGCGGACTTCCAAAAGCTCTGTCTTAATGACCCTTAATAAGGAAGACTCGTTGCCTAAAATATCTTCAAGGTAGGCTACCGTTTTGCACAACTCCACCATCTCCTTGAATAACTCCTCCTTCTGCATCCCCGTTAAACGTTGAAGCCGCATCTCTAAAATGTTGCTCGCCTGCTCCTCGGAAAAACCCGAAGCCGCATAGTCAAAAGACAAGCCCGCATGGTCCGGCAAAACCTCTTTGGCGCGCGCCAGCAGCAACTCTATTTGGGCCGTCAAATGCTCCGGCTTCAACCTCGGCAACTGTGCAAACAGAGGGTTCTCATAAAGCGCCTCGGAAAACGCATGCACCAGGCCCCACTTGGCCTCCTTCACATCCGGCGAAGCGCGAATGATGGAGATGACGTGATCAATCACATCCTGCGCCACCAAAAGCCCTTCGGTAATGTGCAGACGCTCCTTGGCCTTCTTCAACTCAAAGCGGCTTCGGCGCGTCACCACTTCTCGCCGGTGCAGCAAAAAGCGCTCCAGCACCTCCTTCAAAGTCAATATGCGCGGCTGGCCGTCAACAATGGCCAACATCACCACACCGAAGGAGCTTTGCAGGGGCGTTTGGGCATAGAGGTTGTTGAGGACAACGGCGGAAACCGCGTCGCGCTTCAACTCAATCACCACCCGCATGCCCTTGCGGTCGGACTCGTCACGTATGTCGGAAATGCCTTCCAGTTTCTTCTCGTTGACAAGCTCCGCAATACGCTCAATCAGCCGGGCTTTGTTCACCTGAAACGGTATTTCCGTCACTACAATGCTTTCGCGTTCCGTCTTCGGGTGGACTTCTATGTCCGTCTTGGCGCGCATCGCAATGCTGCCGCGCCCCGTCTCATAGGCCTTGCGTATCCCCTCCCTCCCGAGAATAAAACCGGCTGTGGGAAAATCCGGCCCCTGCACAAAACGCATCAACTCCAATACGTCGGTGGAGGGGTTGTCGATGAGGTGCACCGCCGCATCCACCACCTCCCCCAAATTGTGCGGGGGAATTTTGGTGGCCATGCCCACCGCAATGCCTTCGGAGCCGTTTACCAAGAGGTTGGGGAAACGTGCGGGCAACACATTCGGCTCCAAGTCTTGGCCGTCATAGTTGGGTGAAAAATCCACCGTGTCCTTCTCAAGGTCTGCCAGCATATGCTCGCAGAGGCGCTCCATGCGTACTTCGGTGTAGCGCATGGCCGCCGCCTCATCCCCGTCTACGGAGCCGAAATTCCCCTGCCCGTCTACCAAAGGCAGACGCATGGACCAGGGCTGCGCCATGCGTACCAGGGCGTCATAAACGGCCTGGTCCCCGTGCGGGTGGTATTTGCCGATGACGTCACCCACCACGCGCGCCGACTTTTTGTAGGGACGTTGGTGCGTGTTGGACAACTCGTGCATGGCAAACAACACACGCCTGTGGACGGGCTTGAGTCCGTCGCGTACGTCCGGTAGGGCGCGCCCCACAATGACGCTCATGGAATAGTCCAAGTAGCTGCGGCGCATCTCCTCTTCAATGGTCACCACACTCACTTCACCTGCCGAGTTCGGCGCGTTGCTGGCCAAACCGGGCGCTTGCTTCTCTTCCGACATAGGTACCCCTTCAGGCGGCCTTTTTGACACATTTGCTGGGCTTTTCAACACACCTTCTGCACTTTATTTCTTCCTGTAAGCCTAGGCTCCTTCACCCTTATGCCCATACCCCTCCCACATGGCGCTTAGCGTATGGGCTAGGGTTTGTGCATACCACCTATGTCAAGGAGCCCTAAGCTCTGAGCAAAGGCCTTTTAATGCCGTATATTCGCACAGGAAAACCTAGGTGGCTCAAAGGGGCGGCTGTCTCTTTTTGTCAAAGTTGAAATTCTTTTAACCCGAATCGCCCATCTGTTGCGTCTTCCTGTGTGCAAGCAAGGGCGGCGCTGAATGCCGCCTTTGCCTTTCACGCATTCATTTGGAGGATTTTGTGAGCAGCTCTTATGTCAAACCCGGCACCGTCGTTTTTGGTTTTCATTTTATTTTTGTCTTTTCCTTGTCTTTGCTTTTGTCCCTGGGTGGATGTCAAAAGCAGTCTGCGAATGCGCTTTCGGGCTCCGAGAAGGAAGTCATTGCCCAACAGACGTCTCCCGTCATGGAGAATTTGGGGGTTGCGCCTCCAGAGAAAGACGCATCCGCGCAGAAAACTCAAACTTCGCCGCCACCCGTGGCTCAGCCGCTGGTTGCCGCGGCGAGTGGTGGCGCCATGCGGGCAGCTGCGCCATCTCCGATGGCACAGGCTCGCGAAGTTGGAGGCGACGTCTTCTTTTCTCGGCCCTATTATGAGGACGTGCCGCGGGAGCAATATGAGACGCTGCCGGAAAGTGACATTAAACTGGTTGCCAGCGAGCCTGTGTCCACCTTCAGCATCGACGTTGACACCGGCGCTTATGCCAACGTCCGGCGTTTTTTAAACCGTGGACAATTGCCGCCGCACGGTGCGGTACGTGTGGAGGAGCTTATCAACTATTTTCCCTATCAATATGCGCTGCCGACGTCGGTGGAAGGCAAACTGCCGCCCTTTGGCGTCACCACGGAAATAGCGCCAAGTCCGTGGAACGAGAATACGAAGCTTGTGCGCATTGGCATTAGGGCTTCTGACACCGCTGTGGAAAACCTGCCGCCGGCCAACTTGGTATTCCTGGTGGATGTTTCGGGCTCCATGCACAGCCCTGAAAGGTTGCCGTTGGTCAAAAGCACGCTGAAGCTGCTTGTCGAGCAACTGCGTGCGCAGGACAAAGTGTCGCTGGTCACCTATGCCAGCGGCACCCAAGTGGTGTTGGAACCGACTTCAGGCAGCCAAAAGGCAAAAATTGGTGCAGCCATTGAGCAACTGCAAGCGGGCGGCAGCACCGCCGGCGCTTCGGGCATTGCGTTGGCCTATCAAATGGCGCAACAAGGCTTCATCGACAAAGGCATTAACCGCATTTTGCTGGCCACCGACGGCGACTTCAACGTCGGCATCACCAACTTTGAGCAGTTGAAGCAGATGGTGGCCGAAAAACGCAAAAGCGGCGTTTCGTTGACCACACTCGGCTTTGGCGTCGACAACTATAACGAGCGCTTGATGGAGCAGCTGGCCGACGCCGGCGACGGCAATTATTCCTATATCGACACGTTGCGTGAGGCGCGCAAGGTGCTGGTGGAGCAATTGAGTTCCACGCTTTCTGTGGTGGCGCGCGACGTCAAGCTGCAGGTGGAGTTTAACCCGGAAAAAGTCGCTCAATACCGTCTTGTCGGCTATGAAAACCGCGCGCTGAAACGCGAAGACTTTGCCAATGACAAGGTGGATGCCGGCGAAATCGGCTCGGGACATACGGTGACGGCGCTTTATGAAATTGTTTTGAAGGGCGAGAAAGGCTGGGTTGAGCCTCTGCGCTATCAACAGGCGCCTGCCGCCAAAAGCGAGTTGTCCGAGGAGTTGGCGATTTTGCGCATACGCTATAAGGCGCCGGGTGAGGAGCCAAGCAAACTGATGGAGTTTCCTCTCAAGGCAAGCCAAATAAAGCCCTCTCTCCAGGAGGCCAGTGAGGACTTTCGCTTCGTCGCCGCTGTTGCCGCCTATGGACAAATTTTGAAAGGCGGAAAATATACCGGCGCATTCAGCCTCGACAATGTGGCTCAGTTGGCCCACGGCGCCAAGGGTGAGGACCGCCTGGGCTTGCGCGCGGAATTTGTGCAGCTGGTGGACTTGGCCAAAAGTCTGCAAACAAAAGCGTCCCAACAGAAATAGGCCCAGGGAAACTTGTGAAAAAGGTGCCTGCAAACGTCGGCTGCGTCTTAAAAAAGACGGCAGCCGCTTTGCAGGCTGCTAGAGTGGGGGAATGTTATGGATTGTTGCCGCCGTCGCCGCCTCCCCGCCGCCTCCCCCACCCCTACCTTCCACTGATGAGAGTGACGAAAGGCTGCTTGGGCGCTACCGCGAGGGCGAGGAGGCGGCGTTTGCGCAACTCTATCAGCGACACCGCGGCGGCCTCTATCGCTTCATCCGCGGGCTGTGCTCCAATACGGCACAGGCCGACGAAATTTTCCAGGAAACTTGGTTGGCGCTCATTCGAAGCGAGGCTGTGTTTGAGGGGCGTTCTTGTTTCAAAACTTGGTTGTACCAAATTGCCCGCCACCGCCTCGTTGACTTGTGGCGTCGACAGGAAAGCAAAATGCAAACCTCTGACGAAGCGGAGCCTGTGCCGCCCCATGCGTATGAAAACGGCGTGAGTGAGACGCCTGAGACGCTGACTTTGCGCGCGGAGCAATTGCAGCAATTGGCCGAGGCGCTGGAAACGTTGCCTCTGGCGCAGCGCGAGGTGTTTTTGCTGCGTGCGCATGCCGATATGGCGCTTTCTGAAATCGCCGCATTCACCCAAATGCCTCTTGAGGCCGTCAAAAGTCGCTACCGGTATGCGCTGGCTAAATTAAGACAATACCTCCTCGCTAGGCCGCCTATAAAAAAATCGGAATTTGTAAAACGGGAGGTTATGCCATGAAAATACCCCCAGCCCCTACCCCGCCCCAGGGCCCTGAGGAAAATTGTATGGAGAAAACGGAGCAGGCTTTGTTGCAGGCCGCCCGTAACCTGCAACAGCCTCAACCCGGTCCCGCGTTGGACGCTGCCATTTTGCATGCGGCCGCTGAGCGTACGGCGGAAATACGTAGGGCGCGCACAAGTGCTGCTGTCGTAAAAACAGCTACGGCGGTTGCCCAAACTCCCCCAACACATTCCTTCGTCCAGCGTTTCTCTCTCTGGCTCCTCGGCAAAGGTGAAATACGCGGGCATTTGAGACAAGTGCTTGCCGTCGGCGCTTGTGTGGGTGTCGCACTCGTGCTCGTGTTGAATGTCCCTTGGGAAAATGTGGGGGGCCTGCCTCAATACGCGCCGTCTGAGTCGACAATGGCCGTGTCCGCGGCCGAGCCCGAAAGATGGGCGCTTGCCCCGGTGCTTGAAAAAGACATGTCCTCCTTCGAGCAGAAGCTGCCACCCCCCGCCCAACCTTCATCCCCTAGCCCCCCACCCCCTGTGGATAACAACGCGTCGACGGGTAGGGCCAAGTCTCAACCTCGGCCGCCTTCGTCCCAAACAGGAGGCGAGACGGTGGTTCAAGAAACGGTTGTTGAAAAAACCCATGCCTCGCCGCTTCCTGAGACTCCGTCTGCAGCGCCACCCGCCTCCCAAAGCCTTTCATTCAGGGTACGAGGCGAAGCGACGGCTCAAGAAACCCATGTTGAGAAACCCCATGCCTTACCGCCTCCTGAGGCTAAGCCTATAGCTCTGCCACCCCCCCCAAGCCCTGCATTTAGGGCAGAAGGTGGGGCGACAATTCAAGAAACGGATATTCAAAAACAACTTGAAAACATTCTCGGGCTGCGCCGCGCCGGGAAAGAAAAGGAAGCGCGGGCTTTGCTGCGACAACTGTACAAACGTTACCCCAAAAGCAAGGTGGAGGAACGTTTGCGCCAATTGGAAAGTGAAGAAAAAAACAAACACGACAAAGGCCAGGGGGCGCCTTCCACATAGCCCTTGCCGCTTGGGCCGCGGCGTGCTTTTTTGCGCCGGTGTTTGAAGATGCCGCCCAGCCGTTGCCCAGGCGCTTTGAAATTGGCGTTGTGGGCTTGGGACATGCCGGTTGCGAGGCCGCCCTCGCCGCCGCAGGCCGCGGCTTTGCCACTTTGGCCGTGGTGCTTGACAAAAGCCACATCGGCGCCCTTAGCTGCAACCCTTCCGTCGGAGGTACGGCTAAGGCCCAACTTGTGCGTGAGTTGGATGCTCTCGGCGGCCATATGGCCCTCTGCGCCGATGCGGCGTGCATCCACTCGCTGACGCTCAATGCCTCCAAGGGGCCCGCCGTGCGCGCGCTGCGTGTGCTGACGGACCGCAAAGCCTATGCAGAGGCCATGCGGGCACGTATTTTTGCGCAGAAAAACCTCTGGGTGGTGGAGGGGGAGGCGGTAGGAATAGAGGTAGAGGAGGGAGAGAAGGGAACCCACCCCCACCCCCACCCCCACCCCCTCCACCTCCACCTCGCCTCCGGCCAAAGTTTCGAGTTGTCCGCCCTGGTACTCACCACGGGTACCTTCCTCAACGGGTTGATGCATAGGGGGCAGACGACAACACCGGGGGGGAGGGCAGAGGAGGGGGAGGGCATAGGGGAGGGGAGGGGAGGAGAAGGCCCCCACCCCCTCTCCAACTCCCTCCTCCGCCTGGGCCTACGCACAGGACGTTTCAAAACCGGCACCCCCGCGCGCCTGCTGGCCGACAGCATCGACTTTGCGCGTACAACGCTGCAGCCGGGGCAGCCCAACCCCCGACCCTTCTCCTTTCGTAGCCCCCTCCCCTTCCCCCCGCTCCGCCAAATGCCCTGCCACATGACGCATACCACCGAGGCCACGCACAAGGTGTTGCGCGACAACCTGGGCCTCTCGCCCATGTACCGCGGCGACATCCAAGGCCGCGGCCCGCGCTATTGCCCCAGCGTCGAGGACAAGGTGGTGCGTTTTCCGCAGCGCGAGCGCCACTCGGTATTTTTGGAGCCGGAGGGTTTGGACAGTCCCCTCGTCTACCCCGCCGGCCTCTCCTCCTCCCTCCCCGCCCATGTACAGGAGGCCTTCCTCAAAACCATTCCGGGCCTAGAGGAGGTACAGGTAGCGCGCTATGGTTATGCCGTAGAATATGACTATGTCCCCCCGGAGCAACTGAAGGCCACGCTGGAAAGCAAGGCGGTGGCGGGCCTCTATTTGGCGGGCCAAATTAATGGCACCTCAGGTTATGAGGAAGCGGCGGCGCAGGGTTTTTGGGCGGGGGTGAACGCGACGCTCCAACTGGAGGGCGCCCCGGCTTTTGGTTTAGGCCGTCAGGAGGCGCATATGGGGGTATTGGTAGACGAGTTGGTGGTGAAGGGCGTAGACGAGCCTTTCCGCATGTTGACTTCACGCTCCGAGCACCGCTTGCGTTTGCGCGAGGGCAACGCGGACTTGCGCCTGGCGCCCGAGGGGTTGAGGCTGGGGCTTTTGTCCGCGGCGGAGTTTGAGCGTGTGCAGTTGCGCAAGGAAGCCATAGAAGCCGAGGTAGCGCGTTTGAAAGCGGCGGGTTTGGCCGACGCCCTCAAGCGCCCGGGCGTCTGCTGGCGGGACTTGGGCACAGCCAAGCACCCTTTGCCGTCGCTGGAGGAGGACGTGGTTGAGGAAGTTGAAAACACCCTCAAATATGCCGGCTACATAACGCAAGCCGAGGCGGCGTGGTTTAGACAAGCGGAGCGTTTTGACGGCTGGCGTTTTCCGCCGGGTTGGGATTGGGGGGTGGGGCTGGAGGGTATTTCCAAGGAGGCGAGGGATAAGCTCATACGTTATGCTCCTGAAACCCTAGGCCAAGCGCGGCGTATTCCCGGCCTAAGCCCCGCGGCCATAGGACTCATTCTGGTACATTTGAGACGTTTCCGTGAGGGAAAGTCCTAGGGTTTAGGAGGCGGGTTGGCCGGGAATCAACTCGGTGTTGCTCATCAAAAATTCCGAAGCGCCTTTGGAGCTCATAAAGTCTCCGTTAAAGGTGTGTATTGGGACAGAGCTGGCCCGCAGCCCAACCCTCATTCTATGGTTATTTTTCGGATGCGGTGGTTATGGGTGTCTCCCACATAAAAGTTGCCTTGTGCGTCTATGGTGATGCCTTCAGGAAAATAAAAGCCTACTTGGCTTCCCGTGCCGTCGCCCTGGCCCAGCCTGCCGCCGACAAGCGTGCTGACAAAGCCCTCCGGCGTCACCTTGCGAATGCTGTTGACGGCAACATCCGTCACAAGGAGGTTGTTTGCGGCATCAATGGCGATGTCATAGGGGGCATAAAACTGCGCAACATCTCTGAAGCCATCGACATAATCCATGATGCCGATGCCGGCAACGGTGCTCACCTCTCCGCTTGGCGTCACCTTGCGGATGCGCCAGTTCCGTTCATCCGCCACATAGAGGTTGCCCAAAGTGTCCAGGGCAAGGCCTCTGGGATAACAAAACTGTGCGGTGCTTGCCGGGCCGTCACCAAAACCTTCCGTTTCGCAGGTGCCGGCAAAAGTGCTCACCCCTCCGTCCGGCGTCACTTTGCGGATGCAGTGGTTGTGAGTGTCCGCCACATAGAGGTTGTTTTCTGAGTCTATGGCAACGCCATAAGGATGATGAAAGCGCGCGGCATTTCCAGGGCCGTCGAAAAAACCACCGTTGTTGAGACCTGACAAACCGCTGCCGGCAAGCGTGCTCACCACGCCGTCCGGCGTCACCTTTCGAATGCGGTGGTTATAGGTGTCCGCCACATAGAAGTTGCCTTGTGTGTCCACGGTGATGCCTTTGGGCAAATAAAACTGCGCGACGTCCGCCGAGCCCTCACGCAAACCTGAGGTTTGGCAGACGCCAACGAAGGTACTCACCTCTGCCTCCGGCGTCATTTTGCGGATACAATGGTTGAAGGAATCCGACACATAGAGGTCGCCTCGTGCGTCTATCACCATGTTGGCCGGGCCATAAAACCATGCGTCAACGCCCGGGCCGTCGACATAGTCGCCGGGATAGCTCAGCATGCCGTTGCCGGCAACGGTGCTGACGGTGTTTGTCGGCACATAGGTGAAGGGGGTGGCGGAGGCGGCTGTTTGGCCAAAGACGCGCACCTGCACAAGACCGACGCAAAGCCGCACGGGGCCGGTGCACAGCGTGTTTTTGGGCACCTCAACAACAAGCTCCGTCTCTGTGGCAACAACAATGTTGCTGGCAGGGACTTCAAACCCACCCAACACAATGCTGTTGCTCAAAGGAAACGTGCTGAAGTTTTCTCCTTGAATGCTGAGCAGGGCGCCAAAACCTGCCGAAGCAGGAGCAAAGCTGTGAATGACGGGCATGGGGGCAGGGCCGGGGAGAGGTTGGCAGGTGGTGTCCGCCCCACACAACTCCGTTGCGCTGTTGCAGCACGCCGCGCCGCACACAATTTGGCCATTCATGCATGCAAGAAGCTCTGCTCCTATTTTTTCGCAAGTGCCCTCTGTTGCGCCCGGCGCCTTGGGCATGCATTCCTTGCCATTTTCGCAGGTATTTTCGCCGCCCACCCCACATTCAGGTGTTACCGGGTCATCCGTCCCACAACAAGCCACAACCATGGTCAAAAATGTAGCCAGACTCCACAGTTTCCACGCTTTCATGGTATTCCTCTCGCAATGCCGTATTTATGATGGCTCCGAATGTAAGCCCCTGTCGCTAGCATAAATTTATATTCGATTATTTGCAATAATGGGCGGATAGAAAACCCTCCCCCCTCGCTCTTGGAGGCGTCCAGTTGCACGCACTTCCATTCAGAAGCAGCTGCAACCTCCATGGAGTGGACACAGGGAAGCCATGGTTTCTGCGTGCTGCGTCTGCGGCACTTATGAACCAACGAAGGACGTGCCAGAAGGTGCTGAGCACAGCATTCGGAGGCGGGCACAATGAAGGTATGGAAGTAATGGTGTTTAGGTATGGTTCTTTTCATGGGGGGGGTAGCTGTCTCCCATAGAGTGTTTTTATTCGCCCCTGGCGGGGCGGCCTATTAAAGGAGGGGGGTTATTGCTGGGCCTGCGGCCCGGCTGTTTCTAAAACGGTTTTTTTACCCCCCGGGCGGGGTTGTTGTTGCTGGGCCTGCGGCCCGGGCTTCTTCCGCTGCGCGGCCGCTGCAGGTTTCGCCTACCGGCGAGTCACTTTTTTGTGTGACAAAAAAGTAACCAAAAAAACACCC